>Ga0207771_100131_pt1 | contig 54133 bp, 49 predicted proteins | sample A23M2SouthBayCA_2_FD_187731 | JGI IMG/M metagenome (GOLD analysis project Ga0207771, IMG submission 187731) | Aerobic enrichment media microbial communities from Eden Landing Ponds, California, USA - A23 M2 (2) (SPAdes) | ecosystem: Environmental > Aquatic > Marine > Unclassified | place... | reverse complement strand
CGTTGAAAATGAACCCGAATTCAAGGAACTCGTCAAAGACACGTTCGAGCAAATTACAGAGCGAATTAGCTTCGCACAGAAGTGGTGTCAGAAGTTCCTCGACTTTCAAAAGTTATCTTGATCATTATGGCGCCAGCAGGGACGCAATCCCTACGACGAACTCAAGCGAGTTTCCCAAGACAACGAGATGATTTCACGGGCTCAGGCTGTCCCCGCTGTTGCGTCCTCAGGGTAAACACGTACTATTCGGCAAAGCCTCGGAAAGATCAGCAGAGGTTGTGGAATTTAAGTGACCACCGTGCCAGCAGACGTTCCAAGCGCTGTTTCGTTCTCAGGCCGACGTTTCCCGGCGAGACGTGGAGTTCGACGTGTCGGTGTCGATGGGAAACCTGATCGAGAGGTCGATCGCCTCGGTCCCATCGCGGAGGATCGGGCGTTTGCGATTGCCATCTGTAACGAACTCGACGACACCGAGCGCCTCGAGTTCCTCGAGGTTTCGATGAACCTCCTTGTAATCACGATCGACGAGTCGGGCAGTCTCACGGATACTCTCCGGGCGTTCACTGGCGACGACGTCCAGGAGCTGGAGATTCGACCGACGCATGAGTCGTTCGACGTCGTCGAGGTCCTCGAAGTTGAGGATAAACGCCGCTTCCTGTTCGTCGAACTCCTCTCCGGCTTCCGCCCGACGGAGTCGTTCGCGAGCGGCTCGCTGGTTGTTCTCGCGCTGTCCGTACGTGATTTCGAGTGTGTTCGTGGTCATGGACGGTCTTGGATCTCGTTCAGGAATCGGTCACGGAGCTCCATCATTCCGGGGAACTCGATCGTTTCGATGCCACCGGGTGTGTGGCGTTCGTGGCGCCCGGGAGTCCGGTTCTCGCTGTCGTAACGGAGAATGACACCCTGGCCATCGAGAAAGCCGTAGTGAAGGGCGTATCGGTACCCGCTTGGATACTGGGAGTCGTCGGTTCGATAGATTTTCCGCCGGATGACCGTCTCGCCCGTCCTGTCTTCGGTGTTCTCGATAACCTCGAACGCCATCCCTCATACTATGGTATGTGCCCCATCAAAATAAGGCTATGGGATACAAACCATCAATGACTGAAAAGCCACGCTTCGATTCTGTGAACGTCTCGATAACACGTACTGTGAGAGATTCCGACACCGGTTCCCCGAGAGCTTTGGGACTCGACAACCGAGATTCGGAGAAACCGAAGGAAAGTTGGCCGTCGAGAACGTCCTTCCGAGTAATGGGACTGTCAGAGCCGGAGACGCTGGACGTAGAGCGGATACGCGAGGACTTCCCCATCCTCCAGCGGGAGTTCGGCGGCGAGCAACTCGTCTACCTGGACAACGCCGCGACGAGCCAGACGCCCGAGCCAGTCGTCGACGCCATCGTCGATTACTACCACAACACCAACGCCAACGTCCACCGCGGCCTCCACCAGCTGAGCCAGGAAGCCTCCATCGCCTACGAGGACGCCCACGACCGCGTCGCCGACTTCATCGGCGCGGACGGTCGCGAGGAGATCGTCTTCACGAAGAACACCACCGAGTCGATGAACACCGTCGCCTACGCGTGGGGACTCGCGGAACTGGGGCCGGGCGACGAGATCGTCATGACCGAGATGGAACACCACGCCGCCCTCGTCACCTGGCAGCAGATCGCCAAGAAGACCGGTGCCGAGGTGAAGTACATCCGCGTCGACGAGGACGGCTACCTCGACATGGACCACGCCCGCGAACTCGTCACCGACGACACCGAGATGGTCTCGGTCGTCCACGTCTCGAACACCCTCGGGACGGTGAACCCGGTCGCCGATCTGGTGGACCTGGCGCACGACCACGACGCACTCGCCTTCGTCGACGGCGCCCAGTCGGTCCCGCACATGCCCGTCGACGTCGGGGCGATGGACGCCGACTTCTTCGCCTTCTCGGGCCACAAGATGTGCGGGCCGACGGGCATCGGCGTCCTCTACGGGAAAGAGCACATCCTCGATGCGATGCAGCCGTACCTCTACGGCGGCATGATGATCTCGAAGGTCACCTTCGAGGACTCGACGTGGCACGAACTCCCCTGGAAATTCGAGGCCGGGACGCCGCCGATCTGCCAGGGTATCGCGCTGGCCGAGGCGTGTGACTACTTAGACGACATCGGGATGGAAAACGTCGACCGACACGGCCGTCGCCTCGCCGAGTACGCCTACGACCGCCTGACCGAACAGGGTGACGTCGAGGTGTACGGCCCGCCGGGCGACGACCGCGCCGGCCTCGTCTCGTTCAACCTGGAGTCGGTCCACGCCCACGACACCTCCGAGATACTCAACGAGTTCGCCGTCGCCATCCGGGCGGGCGACCACTGTACACAGCCGCTCCACGACAAACTCGGCGTCGCCGCGTCGGCGCGAGCGTCGTTCTACGTGTACAACACCGAAGAAGAGGTCGACAAGTTGGTCGAAGCAGTCGACGGCGCACGGGAACTGTTCGCGTGAGCCGGCGCCGGTCCCCCAGCGAACCCGTCGCGCTCTCCCGCGAACCCGTCACGCTCTCCTCCGACGACGGGAGGCGGACGAGGAGTCGAAGTCGAACAGTGTTGGCCCAACACTTATCGGGCGAATCTCGATAGCAATGCACGTGGAGTCCCCGTACGAGCTGCTGGGTGTCAGTCGCGATGCGGACGACGACGAGGTCAAAGCCGCCTACCGGGAGCGGGTCAAGGACGCCCACCCGGACCACGGCGGTTCGCCCGAGGAGTTCCGCCTCGTCAGGGACGCCTACGAGGCGATCAAGGCCGGCCAGACGACCGTCCAGATCGAATCCGCGGCCGCGACGCCGGATACGGTGTCGAACAACGGTGGCGCCGGAGCGAACGGCGCCGCCAGCGGCGCGAACGGTGCCGGGACGAACGGACCCGCGGGCACCTACGGCCGTGCGACGCCGGGTCGGAGCACTCCCACGGGCGCCGGCGCCGAAGAGTCGGACGCCGAAGACGAGGCCGTCCAGCGGACCGCCCGGATCACCTACCTCAACTACGAGGTGCTCGACGACCACGGCTGGGACGTCGAGGACGCCGACCTGTTCGGGACGGCCGCCGACGCCGACCTCGACGAGGAGGACTTCGGCCAGTTCGACGTCCAACCCCGCGAGTCGGTGCTCGAAGCCGCCGAGCGGGCGGGGTACGCCTGGCCCTTCGCCTGCCGGGGTGGCGCGTGTGCAAACTGCGCCGTCCTCATGGTCGAGGGTGACATGACTACCCGCGTCGACAACATCCTCCCCCAGGAACTGGAAGACGAGGGCATCCGCCTGTCCTGTAACGGTATCCCCACCACCGACGAGGTGAAAGTCGTCTACAACGTCAAGCACATGCCCGACCTCGAAGACTTGCTGCTCCCGCCGCGACCGTTCGAGCAAGCACACGGAGACGACTAGAGGGGTCGAGCGTAGCGAGACCCCGAAAGAACGAGCGGGGAGGAACGACCCGCGAGCAGCAGTCTCGTGACCAGCGTGCGTGCCCGCTCGATGTCACTCGGACGGGAACCTTTTCGACTGTCCGGGCGACACGGTGGATATGACCCACTGGACGGAGACGCTGTTCAAAGAGCAGGCCGACCACTACGTCGACTTCTTCGAGCAGCGCTTCGCGGCGGCCGACGCACAGGCCGAGGCGGTCCTCGACCTCGTCGGGATGGAGTACGACGCCGACCCGGAGACGGTGCTGGACCTGGCCTGTGGGACCGGTCGCCACGTCTTCGCGTTCGCCGACCGCGGCCTCGACGCCGAGGGGCTGGACTTCTCCGAACCGTTCGTCGAGCGAGCACGCGCTACCGCTGCCGAGCAGGATCCGGCCGGGAGCGTGGCGTTTCACGAACACGACCTGCCCGAGTTGGACGAGTGGATGGGTAGCTACGATCTGGTGACGAGTTTCTGGAACTCGCTGGGCTACTACGACCGCGAGACGGACGAGCGGATGCTCGCGAACGCCCGTCGACTGCTCGCTGACGACGGGGTGCTGGTCGTCGAGGCGAGCAACAAGGACTGCTATCTGGCGAACCTCGAACCCGCGAGCGTCAGCGAGAACGGCCTCCTGTTCGTCGAGCGCCGCGACTACGACGTCGAGACCGGCCGCTTTCACACGAAACTGGACCGCTTCGACGGCACTGGCGAGGGCTACGAGCACGAGTACTCGATGGAGTGGGAGAACCGCATCTACGCCCCCGCAGTGCTCCGGGAACTGTGTGAGGACGCGGGGTTCGACGACGTCAGACTGTTCGGTGGGTTCGACGGCGGCGCGGTGACGCTCGACACCGACTCGGTCGTCTTGCTCGCCCAGTAGTAGCTGTGAGAGCGTGTGGTGGATCCAGGGGCGAGGAAATCGAAACCGCATTGCCAGTCGTCAGTGAGCGGTGAGTACCCGCGGCGACGACTGCGGTCACGACGGTCTCGACAGCAGTCACGGCACCTGTGCCGACTCGAACTGCTACCCGAAAACAGACCGAACAACCGCTCGAATTGGATTCGTGCCGAACGCGTCGACCGTGGCCGACACGACGACAGACACCTCAGAGCAACGCTTCGAACTCGTCGAGGAACTCGCCGTAGGTGCCGATGGCGGCCTCGACTGGCTCGGAAGACGTCATGTCGACGCCGGCGCCGGAGAGCAGTTCGAGTGGGTACTCCCGGGAGCCACTGGAGAGGAAGTTCAGATACCTGTCGGCGGCCGGCTGGCCCGTTTCGAGGATGCCCTCGGCGAGCGCGACGGCCGCGGAGATGCCGGTGGCGTACTGGTAGACGTAGAACGCCCGATAGAAGTGCGGGATGCGCATCCACTCGCGGGCGATCCGGTCGTCGACGTCGGCGTCCGCGTAGTAGGTGCCCTTGAGTTCCCCGTAGAGGTCGTCGAGGCGGTCGGCGGTGAGCGCTTCGCCCTCCTCGGCGAGTTCGTGGGCGCGGTGTTCGAACTCGGCGAACATGGTCTGTCGGAAGAGCGTCGACCGGAAGCGTTCGAGGTACTGGTTGAGGACGTGCCGGCGGAGGCGCTCGTCCTCGACGACGTCCAGCAGGTGGTGCGTGAGCAGGGTCTCGTTGACCGTCGAGGCGACCTCGGCCACGAAGATCTCGTAGTCGCTGTAGACGTAGGGCTGTTCGTCGCTCGTCAGTTCCGAGTGCAGCGAGTGGCCGAGTTCGTGAGCCAGCGTGTACATCGACGCCACGTCGTCCTGGTAGTTCATCAGGATGTACGGCTGGGAGTCGTAGGTCCCGCCCGAGTACGCGCCCGACTGCTTGTTCTCGGTCTCGTAGACGTCCACCCAGCGCGATTCCAGTCCGTCGGCGAGACGGCTCTGGTACTCCTCGCCCAGCGGCGCGACCGCCTCCGTCACCCACTCGCGGGCCTGCTCGTACTCGACGTCGGGGCTCTCGCCCTCGACCATCGGGACGTACAGGTCCCACATCTGCAGGTCGTCGACGTCGCCGTCGGCCTGGCGCGCGACGTGGCGGCGCTTCAGGTCGGCGTGTTTTCCCAGCACGTCGAGTTCGTCGTTGACCGTCTCGACGAGCGTGTCGTACACTTCGACGGGGACGTTCGGGCCGTCGAGTGCGGCCTCGCGGGCGGTGTCGTAGTTCCGTGCGCGGGCGAGTTTGACGTCGGTCTTGACGCTGTTGCGGTAGGCGGCGGCGACGGCGTTGCGGTACTCGCCCCAGTGGTCGTAGAAGGCCTCGTAAACCTCGCGGCGGAACTCCCTGTCGGGGTTTTCCTGTAACGTCGTGAAGTTGTTGAGCGTGATCTGGCGGGGTTCGCCCTCGGGATCGTCGACGGCGGGGAACTCCAGGTCGGCGTTGGCGAGCATGTTGTACACTTCGCCAGTGGAACCGAGTACCTCACCCAGGTCGGCAAGCAGCGTCTCGACCTCGGTCGAGCGGGTGTGGGGTTGCATCCGGAGCACGTCGTCGAAGTAGTGCTCGTAGGTTCCCAGGTCGGCGTGTGCGTCGACGTAGGACTCGATAGTGTCGCGGCCGGCGTCCTGGATCGCGGGCTCGATGAAACTCGCGGCGCTCGCGGCCTCGGAGTGCAGCGACTGGGCGCGCGTCGCCAGCGCCTGGTAGTGGCCGTCGGCGGTGTTCTCGTCGCGGCGCATTCGCGCGTAGGCGGAGACGTTCGCGACCTGGCGCATCACGTCCTCGTAGGTCGCGAGCGTCTCGGAGAGTGTCTCTGCGTCCTCGGTCGCCTGCCCCTCGAAGGCCGCCAGGTCCTCGATCCGGTCGCTCACGTCCTCGAAGGCGTCCTCCCAGGCGTCGTCGTCCGCGTAGAGCGCCTCGAGATTCCACTTGTACTCCTCGTCGATATCACTGCGGTCCGGAACCGAACTCATGGCCTCGAATTTGGCTCGAACGACCCTAAGTGTTTCAACAGCGGGCGAGTTCTTCCGCGAGTGTTTCGACGCCGGTACCGACGCCGCTGACTGGACGCGCTTTTGTCGTTCGGTGCCCTGTGCCCGCCATGGACGACGTGGATCCGGACGCGGACCTGTCGAATCCGGCCTCGGCCCCCGACACGAGTGCCGGAATCGACCTCGACGACGCGACTGCGACGGCGCTCGGCCGTGCCTGGCTCGACGACCGCTCCTGGACGCTCCTGACTCGTCTGACCGAGATCGACGACCGCCTCGGCGGCGGCCCCGGCGACCGACGGGCTGGCGACCTCGTCGCCGACGCGTTCGAAGACTGCGGCGTGACTAACGTCCAGCAACACGCCTTCGACACCGCTCGCTGGACTCGCGGTGGAACTGAGCTCGCAGTAATGGTCCCCGACCGCGACGTCGAGCGCTCGTTCGAGGCGGTAGCGCTGCCCTACTCGCCCGCCGTCGACGTGGACGCGCCGCTGGTCGACGCCGGCCACGCGACGCCCGACGAACTCGACGCGGCGGACGTCTCGGGCGCCGTCGTCCTCGCCGAGACGGCCACACCCCCGGGTTTCGACCGACCCTACCATCGCGTCGAGAAGGTCGGCCGTGCCGCCGCTGCGGGCGCCGAGGCGTTCGTCTTCGTCAACCACGTCCCCGGCCAGTTACCCCCGACGGGGTCGCTCACGTTCGACGCCGAAGCGCCCCTGCCCGGCGTCGGCGTCAGCCGCGAGACCGGCGACTGGCTCCGCGAGTACGCCAGCGAGGGTGCCCGTGCCCGCCTCCGCGTCGACACCCGGACCGAACCCGCGAGTAGCCAGAACGTCGTCGGCACGCTCGGTCCCGATACCGACGAGGAAGTCGTCGTCTGTGCACACTTCGACGCCCACGACCTCGGCGACGGCGCACTCGACAACGGCTGTGGCGTCGCGACGCTCGTCGGCGCGCTCCCGGTTCTGAGAGCGATGGATCTCGACCGCCGAATTCGAGTCGCGGGCGTCAGTTGCGAGGAGACCGGCCTCGTCGGCAGCAGTGCCCTCGCGGCCGATCTGGACCTCGATTCGGTCCACGCGGTCGTCAACCTCGACGGGATCGGGCGCTATCGCGACCTGAACGCCCTGGCTCACGCCTCCGAGCCGATGGCCGACCTCGTCGAGCGGTTCGCCGCCGACATCGACCACGACGTCTCGGTCGGGGACCGTCCCCACCCCTACAGCGACCACTGGCCCTTCCTCCGGACCGGCGTCCCCGTGCTCCAGCTCCACAGCGCCAACCCTGACTCCCGGGGCACCTGGGACCGTGGCTGGACACACACCCACGCCGACACCCGCGACAAGGCCGACCCGCGCACGATCCGCGAACACGCCATGGTCGCGGCGCTCCTGGTGGGTGCAGTCGCCGGGAGCGACCTGCCGCGACTCGACCCCGACGAGGTTCGCGAGCGCCTGGAAGACGAGGGTGCGAAAGCCGGGATGCAGGCGGCGGACATCTGGCCCGACGAGTGGGCGTGACTGCGAACGACGAATGTGGATTACGGGCATTGTGTGGTGCTGAAGAATCTTGTTTTGCGACAGCACCGCAGCCGAGGTGATGTGTTGAAAGCCCTCGGACCGCTGGCGGTCGCTCAGCGACATATCCTCGCTTCGCTCGGCGCCAGCGGCCCTCGCCCTTTCAGTCCACCAGGGGCAAAGTAGGTGGAACAGCCGTCTCGGCGTGGAACGTTCGGTGGCCGACCTCACAGACAGATCCCTGGCGGACTGGAAGGGCGAGGCGTGCGTGGCGCGACCGAAGGGAGGGCCACGATGCCGAACGGGGAGGAACGACCCGTGAGGCGGGCTCGCGGGTCGAAGGCCGTAGTCGCCTCAGCGACCCCTATCCGAGCGCAGCGAGGATATGTCGCTGAGCGACCGCGAGCCCGCCGAGGGCTTCCATCTCACGATCAAGAGCGCGGTCGAGACGAGCGCAACTGCGATCACGGCAATCCGAGCACTACCAGATGATACCACTACTCCTCGGAAGTGTCATCTGAACCATCTTACGAGGAGACGTACAGCACACCGTACGTCGAACTCGCGGTTCCCTGCTCGACGACGTACGTCTCGCCATCGTAGCGGACAGGGTCGGGGAAGTCGATAGGCCGTTCGTTCGGGCCGAGTACGTAGCTACCCGACCGATTCACGACCCGCTGGAAGCGACGCTGGCTGTCGGCGGTGAGGTTCCCGAAGTCGACGACGGTCTCGTTTTCGGATAGCTCGGTCGTCGACGCGTAGTACGCGACTCGTCCGTAGGTCGCCTGGATTGCCCAGAGTCGCCCGTCGGCGAGGACGTACCGGTGGGTACTGAACGTCTCCAGCGCCGAGTCGGACCCGAGTTCGACGTAGCCACTCGCGTTGCGAGCGGCCCGGAACGTCGCGCGCTCGGACGTCGACAGCGACGATAGCCGGACCACCGCCGACGCCTCGACGCCGGACGGCAGGTCGAGCGCGGGGGTTCCGGTCGAGGGCTGCCGAGTCGTGGTCGGGATGCTATCCGTTCTCGTGGGCGTCTCGTCCGTCGACGTCGGCGTCCCGGACTGGGCGGTCTCGGCTGGTGAACCGGCCAGCGTCGTACAGCCCGCGAAGGCGGCGACCAGACAGAGGGCGAGCGCGAGGGAGACGGCGTGACGGCGGCCCATTGCTGGACGGGCGGTGTCGCGTCGGGTACAAGTGCTTTCTCGTGACAGGTCGGCGACGCGCGACCGCGTCAGGAGTAGTCGTGGTAGACGGTCTTGATCTGGGTGTACTTCAGGAAGCCGTACTTGCCGTCCTCGCCGCCCAGTCCGGACTCCTTCCACCCGATGTGGTGGCCGTGCCAGGCCTCGCCGAGGGAGCGGTTGATGTAGGTCTCGCCGAACTCGAGGTCCTCGGCGGCGCGCATCGCGGTCCGGTAGTCGTCGGTGTACACGTACGAGGAGAGCCCGTACCGGCTGTCGTTGGCGTACTCGATGGCCTGGTCGAGCGAGTCGATCTCGACGATGGGCGTCACCGGGCCGAACACCTCCTGCTGGATGACGTCGTCACCCTGTTCGACGCCCGTCAGTACCGTCGGTTCGTACCAGTAGCCTCGCTCGTAGGCCTCGCCCGCTGGGCGCCGGCCGCCGGTCAGCACCGTGGCGCCGGAGTCGCGAGCGCTCTCGACGGCGCGCTCGGTCTTGTCGAGTTCCGCGGCGCTGACCTGCGGCCCCATGTCCGGGTCGGTCAGTGGGTCGCCGTACTCGACGCCCTCGGCCGCGTCGACGTACTTCTCCTCGAACGCCGCGCGCACGTCGGCGTGGACGTACACCCGCTCGGCGCAGGTACAGACCTGGCCGGTGTTGGTCGTCCGCGCCGTGAGGATGTCCGCGACCGCCTGGTCGACGTCGGCGTCCTTCCAGACGATAGCCGGCGCCTTCCCGCCGAGTTCGAGCGAGACCTTCGTCAGGTTCGCCGCGGCGTCGGCCATGATCTGTTTGCCCGTCTCGACGTTCCCGGTCATCGAGACCATGTCCACCGTCGGCGAGGACACCAGCTGAGCACCAACCGACCCGCCGCCGGTCACGAGGTTGAACACGCCCGGGGGCAGGTCGACGTCTTCGTCGATCACTTCTGCCGCCCTGAGCGTCGCTAGCGGCGTCTCCTCGCTGGGTTTCGCCACGACCGTGTTCCCGGCGACGAGCGCCGGCGCGAACTTCCGCATGAACACGGCGACAGGGTAGTTCCACGGCGCGATGGCCGCGACGACTCCGACGGGTTGGCGCTGGAGGTGGATCGACTCTTCGGGGGACTCGCCGGGGAGGATGTCACCCTCGATGCGGCGGTCCCACTCGGCCATGTACTGAGCCATGTCCGCCGCGCCGTCGATCTCGCCGCGGGCGTCGCTGATCGGCTTGCCCTGCTCGGCGACGACCAGTTCGGCGAGTTCCTCGCGGTGGTCGAGAAGCGACTCACCGACCTCTCGGACCAGCTGTCCACGTTCCTGTGCGGGCCGTCTCCCCCAGTCGTAGCGGGCGTCCTCGGCGGCCTCGATGGCGGCCGCGACGTCCGCTTCGGTGGCGCTCGTGACCTCGGCGAGCGTCTCCTCGGTCGTCGGGTTGGTGACGGGGATCGACTCCTCGCCCGCGGACTCGCGCCACTCGCCGGCGACGTACTGACCGCTCGGTGTGTACTCGACTGCCATACGTCGATCCGGGCCGCGAGTGGCCTTAACGATTCGCGAGGCGGGGGCTACGGCCGCTTCTCGCCCGTCGAACCCCTGCCGGGGGCGGACGGACCCTCCGCTGACGGGTCGAAACTGCTTCACAAGGTGAGAGCGTAGCACCGATCATGACCACTCACCGCGCGACGGTCAGGTGCTCGGACTGTGACCTGGCCGAGCCGTTCGAGAAACTCCAGCCCGCCCGCGAACGCATCGAGTTACACCGCGTCGAGACGGGCCACGACCCCTACTGGGAACTCGGTGAACTCTCACCGGGCGTCGTGCGCGCCGGTGACGCCGCCGGCGTCTGTAGACGACCCGAGCGGTGACCAATCCGCGAGAGAACCGCTGCCCGGTTCGCGGGAAACACTCAAGCGCGTGGGACCGGCATGGCGCGATATGACTCCCCCGACGCGACCGGGTGCCGAGTACGTCTACGACGCCCTCCTCGCGGCCGGCGTCGAGACGCTCGTCGGCCTCCCCGGAACCCAGACCGTCCCACTCGATCGCGTCGTCACCGAACGCGAGGAGATGCGCTACGTCATGGCCCGCCACGAGACCGCCATCCCCCACGTCGCCTGGGGCCACTACGAAGTCTCGGGTGTTCCGGCAGCGACGCTCACCGTCCCCGGCCCCGGCGAGACCAACGCCATGCACGGGCTGAAAAACGCCCTGAACGACTGCGTCCCCATCGTCCACGTCACCGGCGACGCCCACCCCGACGACCGCGGGAGGGGACCGATCCACGAGATCGACCCGGACACCTACGACAACGTCGTCAAGGACAACGTCGTCGTCGAGTCCTCCCGGGACCTGACGGCGGCCGTCGAACGCGGTATCGAGCACGCGCTCACGCCGCCGATGGGCCCCGTCAGACTGGGGATCCCGAGCACGTTCCTCGCCGGCGACGTGGCTGCACCCGAAGCGGCGGTCTCACCCGAGCGCGTCACCCGCGAGAACGGCCCGCTCTACGACGCCGCCGCGGCCCTCCTCGCAGACGCCGAACGGCCGGTCGTCTGGGCCGGTGGCGGCACCCATCGCTCGCCGGGCGGGACCGAGGCGGTCCGCGCACTCGTCGCGGAACTGGACGCGCCCGCCCTGACGACCTACAAGAGCAAAGGCGTCGTGCCCGAAGACGACCCGCACTTTCTGGGCGTCGCGAGTAGTTCGCTCCCGCCAGGGGGCCGTCGTGTACTCTCGCGGGCCGACGTCGTCGTGGCGCTGGGCACCGACCTCGACGGCATCGCGACCGCCGACTGGGACCTCCCGCTGGGCGACCGACTCGTCCACGTGACGCTCGACCCCGACGACATGGACCAGGGCTACGACGCCGACGTGGGGATCGTCGCCGACGCCGCGGAGGCCGCCGGGGCGATCTGTAACCGACTGGAAGACACAAAAGCCCCCACAAACCGCTGGCACGGCGCCGAAATCGGCCGGGCCGTCCGCGCGGAGTACCGCGACCACCTCGAACGCGAGGGACTCTTCGAGGTGACCGACGAGGGGGTTCACACGCCCGGCGTTTTGCAGACGGTCAGGGAGACGATCCCGGACGACACCATCGTGACCGAGGACGTCGGCGGCTTTCGCCTGTGGGCGATGCAGGCCTTCGAGACCACCGAGCCGGACGAGATGGTCGCCGCGGGGTCGTGGGCCGGGATGGGTGTCGGCCTCCCCGCCGCTATCGGCGCGAAGATCGCCCGACCCGAGCGCCCCGTCGTCTGTCTCTCCGGCGACGGCGGCCTGCTGATGTGCATCCACGAACTCGCGACCGTCACCCAGGAGGATCTGGACATCACGCTCGTCGTCTCGAACAACAGCGACTACGCGGTCATCAGCAAGCAACTCCAGCACACCGAGACGCCCGCTTTCGCCTGGGATAGCCCCGACTTCCCGACTATCGCCGAGGGCTTTGGCTGGGACGCGACGGCTGTCGACGACCGTGAAGGGTTGACGGCGGCGCTCGAAGACGCGTTGGAACGTGCCGGCCCGACGCTCGTCGACGTGACGACTCCGACGGAGGAGCCATCCGCCGCAGCGGCCGCCGACTTCGAGACTAACCTGACGCTCTGAGCGGCCGTACTCGACACCGGTCTTCCACGCGTCGTGCCCCTCCGGACCGCTTCGTCACTCCACCCGGTGGGCTTCGACCGCGTCCCAGTCGACCTCGACGCCGAGTCCCGGACCGTCGGGCGGTGCGAGCGCGCCGTCGGTCGGCACGAGCGGGTCCGTCAGGACGAAATCGCGAGCCTCGACGGTCCATGCGGGTGGTTCGAGCGGGAACTCACACCAGCGTGAATGGGTCATCGCCATCGCGTGTAAGTTCGCTGCGAGGGTGATCCCGTTGCCCCAGGTGTGGGGGTCGAAACCGACACCGTTCTCCTCGGCCATCGCGGCGACTTTCTTCGCGTTGAGGAAGCCGGTGGCGAGCATGGCGTCGGACTGGATGACGTCGTAGCAGTCGTTGCGGATGTACTCGTGGGACTGGTGGAGGTCGGAGATCGACCCGCCGCCCGCAATGGGGATCGTCGTCCGGCGACGCAACTCCGCGAGGTCGTCGTAGCGATACATGGGGAGCGGTTCCTCCAGCCACCCGACGTTACCGATATCTTCGAGTGCCCGCGCGACGCCGAGCGCCTCTTTGAACGTCCACCGGTTCTCGCGCTCGTACGTCCGGATCCCCCAGGCCATGTTGGCGTCGACCATGATCGTCACGTCGGGGGCGGCCGCCCGGACCGCGCGAGCGACTTCCAGGTCCGTTTCGGGGTCGTCGGACTGGAAGCGGAGCTTCACGGCGTCGAACCCCTCGTCCAGGCGGTCCTCGACGTACTCGACGCGGGCTTCGGGATCGCGGAGTTCCCCGCTGCTGGCGTAGACCGGGATCTCGCGGCGACGGCCGCCGAGCAACCGGTAGACCGGCTTCCCGACGTCCTTGCCGAGGATGTCCCAGAGCGCGACTTCGAGGTGCCACGGTGCGGAGCCGAGGACGCCCATCGATTCGATCTTCTCGGCGAGCCACTCGACGTGGTGGGGGTCCTCGCCGACCAGGAACGATTCGTAGAGTTCCTCGTAGTCGAAGCCGCCGAAGGCCGGGCCGGCGGTGATACCGGTGATACCGGCGTCGGTCTCGACCTCGAAGAGGTTCAGTTCGTGGGCGGTCTGGGTGTGGCCAGGGACCCAGGTCGGTTCGTAGCTGCCGTCGAGGTCGTAGCGCAGGTGGTGCTGGCGAACGGCGGTTATCTCCATGGGTATTCATCCAGATTCGTACCCGAACGCAATAGCCGTATGCCCCCGACAGTGTGAGTCGACCACACCCGGTAGCATCGTCCGGGAGCGTCGGGTTCAAACACCGAACGTGTGGAGATTCGAGCAGTGACCGAGACCGGCAGCGACCGCGCAGAGGCCGTCGGGGACGCCACCGAAGGAGTCGGGCGATGAGCGCCGCTCCTCGCGGCCGACGGGGCGTGTTCGTCTCGATCTGCGTCTTCTCGTTTCTCGTCAACTTCGGCCGGATCGCCTTCGCCCCGCTGGTCGACTTCTTCATCGAGTCGGGGATCAGCCCCGCGACCGCCGGCCTCGCGGCGACGGCGGTGTGGCTCGGCAGCGCGCTTCCCCGACTGCCGACGGGGTATCTCCTGACGTTCGTCAGCCGTCAGCGCGTCCTGCTGGGGATGGGCGTGTTCCTCTCGGCCGCGGCGGGTTTCACGGCTCTCTCGCCGAACGTCCGCGTCACGACCGCCGGCGCGCTGTTGGTCGGGCTGGCTTCGGGCGTGTTCTTCATCGCCGCCAACCCGCTCGTGAGCGAGCTCTATCCCGATCGCGTCGGCGTCGCCGTCGGCATCCGCGGGATGTCCTCCCAGGTCGCGGCGGTCGGTGCGCCCTTCCTCGTCGGCGTCGCCATCTCGATGGGGTCGTGGCGCATCTCCTTCGGCGCGCTCGCGGCCCTGGCGCTCGTGATGACCGCCGTCTTCTTGCTCGCCGTCCGGCGCGCCGAGTTGCCCGAGGCCGGCGCCGCGGACAGTGACCTGCTGGCCGGAATCGCCGCCCAGTGGCGCCTCGTCGTCGCCGGCGTGCTCTTCGTCGGTGTCACCGGCTTCGTCTGGCAGGGCGTGTTCAACTTCTACGTGACCTTCCTCGGTGCGACCAAGGACCTCCCCTCGGGGACGGCCAGCACGCTCCTCACAGTCACGTTCGCCGCCGGCGTCCCATCCTTCGTCGTCGCCGGTCGCCTCGCCGACCGCTTTTCTTACCTGCCGCTGTTGACCGGGATCCTCGGCGGCTTCGTCGTCACGCTGCTGGCACTCACTGTCGTCGAGGGCCTGCTCGCCGTCGCGGCCGTCTCGGTCGTGATGAGTCTGTTCATCCACAGCCTCTTCCCGGTCGCCGACGCCTACATGCTGGAGACACTGCCGGACGCGTCGCGTGCGAGCGCCTACTCGGGCTACAGCGCGACGATGATGCTCATCCAGGCCGGCGGGAGCGTCGCCGTCGGGACGCTCGCGGGCGCGGGCGTCACCTACACCGGCATCTTCCAGGGCGGTGCCGCCCTCGTCGGAGTCGTCGCCGTCGTCGTGGCGCTGCTCGCTCGCGACGGGCAACTGCCGGCGGGCGGGTGACGCCCCGAAACCAGCAAGTGGTGCCCGCGGAGGTTATACGACTGGCTGTCGTACCTGCAGTGATGCCAGCATCGACGCCGGGGATCCACCACGTCACGGGGATCGTCGGCGACGCCCAGACGGCCGTCGACTTCTACGCGGGAACGCTCGGACTCCGGTTCGTCAAACAGACCGTCAACTTCGAGGACGTCCTCCAGCACCACCTCTACTTCGGCGATACCGAGGGAAACCCGGGAACGGTCTTCACCGCGTTCGCCGACCCTCACGGCGACGACGGCCGCGTCGGCAAGCCACAGGTCGAGGCCGTGACGTTCGCCGTCCCCGAGAACTCGCTGGAGTTCTGGACGGATCGCTTCGCCGACGTCGACGTCCCTGTCGAGGGGATAGACGACCGATTCGGAGAGCGCGTCCTCCGGGTTCGGGACCCGTCGGGGACGCACATCGAACTCGTGGCGACCGAAGACTTCGCGACCGGCACCGATCCCTGGACCGACGGGCCTGTCCCAGACCACGCCGCGATCCGCGGGATCGCCGGTGTCTCCGTCCTTTCAGTCAATCCGTTCGCGACGGCGGCGACGCTCGAAACGCTGGGCTTCGAGTACGAGCGCGAGAGCGACGAACGCGTCCGGTACCGCGTCGATGGCGGTCATGCGATGACCGTCGACATCGTCCACCGCGAGACCGACTTCGGCCGCGAAGGCCCCGGAACGCTCCACCACGTCGCCGTCCGGGCCGGCACCGAAGACGACCTCCACGAGTGGCGCGAGTACTTCGACGAGAACGGCTACGACGTCTCCCGCGTCAAGGACCGGCACTTCTTTCACTCGCTGTACGTCCGCGAACCCGGCGGGATACTGGTCGAACTCGCGACCGAAACCGGCGGCCTCGTCTCCGACCACCCGACCCCCGGCGCCGCGCTCGAACTCCCCGCTTTCTTCGAGGACGACCGCGACATGATCGAGAGTCAACTGCCCGAACTGACGGTGCCCGACGGCCGGGCCGGTGGAGTGGGACAGTCAGCGACCCGGGACGACGAGTCGTGAGTCCTCCAGAACCCGTGATGGAATCGGTATCGGGACCACACGCCGGCCAGTCGCTCGTGACTGCGGGTGCGCCGGCGGCGGCCGCCGAGGTCGCACTCGTCGCGCTCCACGGACGCGGCGCCACGGCACAGGGCGTGATAAACCTCTTCGAACCCGCCGTCGGCCACGGCGTCGCGGTGTTCGCACCCGAGGCAGCGCGGAGCAGGTGGTTCCCGCGGGCGTTCGACGCCCCCGTCGAGACCAACGAGCCACACCTCACGTCGGGCGTCGAGTGTGTCGCGGCGGCAGTCTCGCGGGCGGCAGCTATCGGCCTCCCGCCCGAGCGGGTCGTCCTCGCCGGCTTCTCCCAGGGCGCGTGTCTCGCCGCCGAGTTCGCCCGCCGGAATCCCGCTCGATACGGCGGCGTCGCAGTTCTCTCGGGCGCGCTGCCCGGGCCGACCGACCGCGACGGCGACACCGGAGTCGCGACGGCCACTGGGACCGACCGCGACGGCACTCTCGACGGCACACCGGTCTTTCTGGGCTGTGGCGACGAAGACCCACACGTCGGCCCCGAACAGGTCGATTCGACCGCGGCGACGTTCGAGGCACTCGATGCGAGCGTCACGACGCGACTGTATCCGGATCTGGGCCACGCCGTCACCGACGACGAGTTCGGCACCCTGCGGGAACTGCTCGACACGGCGGCCGCCGGGGCCGATACGGGAACGGAGTGACGGTCCCGCCGCATTACGGTGGTCGTGCGCCACGACCACACCACGCTACGGCGGTCGGTAGGCCACGACCGACGTCTCGGCCGTCGTGTAGACGATGTCGTCGGCCACGAGGAGTTCGGAGCCGGCCGTGGCATCCGTCGCCCACTGTTCGCTCCCCTCGGCGGGGTCGAACGAGCGCAACCCTTCCGCCGTCGGGACGACCACGGCCTCGCTCGCGACCGCCGGGCGACCGGTAACCGTCGACGGTACGTCGGCCTGCCACTCGACGGTCCCGTCGGTCGTCGAGAGCGCCGTGAGCCCGGGTTCGTCGTCGACGTTCGCGGTGTAGTAGACGCGCTCGTCGCCGACCGCGACGAGTCCGCCGCCCGCCTCGCCGCCCGGTGGGACCCCCTGGGACCAGCCCGCGCCCGCGTCGGAGACGGCGGTGGCGTCGACGTTGCCGAAGAAGGCGTCGACCCCGTAGACGGTCCCCGACCGGTAGCACTGTTCGGCCGGGAAGTCGGCGCCGCGTCGCGGCGATTCGTTGTACTGCTCGCCGGTCTCGGCGTCCAGGCGCCAGAAGCGGGTGTCGTAGGGGCCACAGGAGACGAACACGCGGTTCTCGCTGGCGAACACGCGCGACTCCCAGGGCTCGGCGATGTCGGTCCGCCAGCGTTCGCTCCCGTCAGCGGGCGAGAGGGCGACGACCGTCGGCCCGCGCTCGTCGATCCAGTAGACCCCGTGTTCGGCGACCACGAGTCCCCGTCGACCGGTCGTCTCGACGCGCCAGCGTTCGCTCCCGTCGGCCGGGTCGAGGGCGACGAGTCCGCCGTCGACGGGGACGAACAGCCTACCGTCGACGAGGTGTGGCGTACCCGCGGACGTGCCAGCCGACGTCGACCACCGGGTCCCGCCGCTCCGCGCGTCGAGCGCCCACACTGTGCCGTCGGCACCGCCGACGTAGAGGGTCCCGTCCGCGAGCACGGGCGCCGAGAGGTCGGTCCCCCCGTCGAAGAACCACAACTGCACGACGTCGTCGGTCGGTCCCGCGGCCGCGTCGACGGCGTTGCTCCGGCCGGCGTCGGCGCCGGGCACCGGCCAGTCGCTCTCGATAGGCGGCGGTACGGTCGGCGTCTCCTCGGGTGTCGGTGCGCCGGTACCCGTCGACGGGTCACTGCCGGGGCTGTCGGTCCGCGACGGGGTGCCCGGCCCGGGTTCCGTCCCGGACACCGTGTGGACGTCCGTCGGACTCCTCGTCGGCGTCCCCGCGGGCATCGGAGAGGTCGTCGGCGTTTCGTCTCCGGGGATCTCGGTGGCTGGTCCCGGGTCGCCCTCGCTCAGACAACCGGCGACCGCGGCGGTGCCGAGTGCGGCCAGGACCGCGCGTCGTGAGAGGTCGTCGGTCACGTACGACCGATCCGGCGACTCGGATAAGTGTCTCCTGAAGCCTGAAACCGGCGTTTGAGGCACCGTGACGTCGCCGTCGTTCCGACGCGGCCGGCCGTGCCCGTCTGTTCCCGGAACCGGCCGGCGCTCACTCACTCCCAGGGGTGGACCGTCGCCCGGTAGGACTCCCCAGCGGCCTGGGTTTCGAAGGCGTCGGTCACGTCGTCGAGTCCCACCTGATAGTTCAGCAGGTCGCCGTATGGGAACCGATCGACCGTGCGTTCCAGCATCGATATCGACGTGTCGAACTGGCCGGGCGGGTAGGCGAGACTGCCGTAGACGTCGAGCTGACGGTGGATGACGTCGCTCGGGTCGACTGCAGCCTCACCCGCCGAGAAGTAGTGGCCCACCTCGACGACGGTACCGCCGTTGCGCGGGATCTCGAGTGCCTGCTCGAACGCCGAGGGATGGCCGACAGCCTCTACGGTCACGTCTGGACCGTCGCCGCTCGGGGTCAGGTCTGCGATGGCGTCGACGAACTCGTCACCGTCGTAGTCGTCGAGGTCGACCACGTCGGTCGCGCCGAATCGTTCGGCCATCGCCAGGCGCTCGTCGATCATGTCGACGGCGATCACCTGTCCGGCCCCGACTGCCGTCGCCGCGGCCACGGTCAGGAGGCCGATCGGACCGGCGCCCTGGACGACGACGCTCTGTCCCATGCCCAGCCCCTCTCGAGCGTGTGGGACGCCCGGTGGCTGTGCGCGCTCGATGGCGTGAGTCGCCACCGAGAGCGGTTCGACCAGCGCGCCCAGTTCCGTGTCGAGACTCTCGGGTACCTTGTAGAAGTGCGCGCGGTCTTCGAGGACGAAGTACTCGCTCATGCCGCCGTGGAGGTGGGGCGATTCCTCGACGCTCCGGAAGCCGTGAACGTCGCGATTATTGCAGGTCAGCGGCCGCGTGGGGACGTTCTCGCAGTACCAGCAGTCCCCACAGCTGATCCCCGGAACGACAGTGAGGGCGTCGCCGACGTCGATGGGGCGACGCGCCGAGTCGCTGGTGACGTTCGCGCCGATCGATTCGACGGTGCCGACGAACTCGTGGCCGGGTACGACCGGTGAGTCGCGTTCGCCGTGGCGCCACATGTGCACGTCGGAGCCACAGACGCCCGAGAGTTCGACGCGCAACAGGATCTGGTCGGGTCCCGGGTCGTCGACTTCGACCGTGCGCCGTTCGAGGTCCCCGGATTCGGTGAGGACGACTGCCTTCGACTCCATACTCGACAGAGTGTCGAGAACCCAGATATAGGTCGGGGTCGCTGTGGCCGGGCCGACCGGTGGTGGGTGGGGTGACGGGGTACGGTCTGGTGTGGCCGGCGTCTCCTCTGACCACTGGAAGAACATCCAGCCCACTCGGTCGCCGTGCCGTTCGTCTCGTCGGCCGCTCCCGGGAGATTTAGGGTGCCGGCCGCGAGAGAGGAGGTATGCTCGTGCGGAACGCGACGCTCGCGGACGGTCGCCAGCGGGACGTCCGCGTGCAGGGTGAGACGATCGCGGCTGTCGAGGCCGACCTCGACCCGGTGGACGGCGAACGCGTCGTCGACGCCACCGACAAACGCCTCCTGCCGGGGATGATAGACGTTCACGTCCACTTCCGGGAACCCGGGGCCTCACACAAGGAGACCTGGGCCACGGGGTCGAAAAGCGCCGCGGCAGGCGGCGTGACGACCGTCGTCGACCAGCCAAACACCTCGCCGCCGACCGTCGACGGGGCGGCCTTCGACGAGAAAGCCGAGTTCGCCGCGGCGTCGCTCGTCGACTACGGCATCAACGGCGGCGTCAACGCGGCGTGGGACCCCGACTCGCTGTTCGAGCGTCCCGTCTTCGCCCTCGGTGAGGTCTTTCTCGCCGATTCGACCGGAAACATGGGGATCGAGGAGGACCGTTTCGTCGACGCGCTGGCGGCGGCCGCCTACGAGACAGTCCCCGTCACCGTCCACGCCGAAGACGCGGATCTGTTCAACGAGAGCGCCCGCGACCGCGACGACGCCGACGCCTGGAGCGCCTACCGCACCGCCGACGCGGAAGTCGCGGCCGTCCGCCAGGCCTGTGAACTCGCCACCGAGCGCGACACCACCATCCACGTCGCCCACACCTCGACGCCGCGCGGTATCGATATCGCCAGCGAGGCCGGGATGACCTGCGAGGTGACGCCCCACCACCTGTTTCTCTCGCGCAACGACCTCGACGAACTGGGCACCTTCGGGCGGATGAACCCGCCGCTGCGCCGCGAGAAGCGCCGCCAGCGCGTCTACGACCGCGTCGCAGACGGGACGGTCGACATGGTCGCGACCGACCACGCACCCCACACCCGTGCCGAGAAAAACGCCAGCATCTGGGACGCTCCCTCCGGCGTGCCCGGCGTCGAGACCGCGCTCCCGCTCCTCCTCGCCGAGGCCCGCGCCGACCGTCTCTCCTACGAGCGCGTGCGGGACCTCACCGCCGCCAACCCCGCCGAGATATTCGAGATCGACGGAAAGGGTTACATTGCAGAGGGCTACGATGCCGACCTCGTCCTCGTCGACCCTGAAGAGACCTACTTCGTCAGCGCCGGCCGCCTGCACAGCAAGTGTGACTGGTCGCCGTTCGACGGGCGCGAGGCCGTCTTCCCCCAGCTCGTCACGGTTCGCGGGACACCGGTCTACGAGCGCGACGCAGACGTCATGCCCGGCAGCGAACTGGAGGCGTTCGCCGACCCGGTCGGGGAGAACGTCCGCCAGCGCGACGACGAAGCGTCCGACTAATTTCACGCAGGGGTTTCGCCGCCAGACCGAACCCGCAACGCGTAGAGTTGGCTCGCACCGATCCCGATACCGAGGCCGACCGCCAGCGGTCCGAGCACCACGTGAGACGGGATAGATGCGGTGAACACCATCCCGTACAGCGCTACGATCCCCAGGCCGGCGAGCACGAGATAGCCCCAGTTGTGTTCCGGCCGGCCGAATCGGTCGCTGACCACGAGAAACGGCCCGACTGCGACGGCGACGGCGGGCGCGAGCCACCACTGGGCACCCCCCGCAGTCCCCGCCCACACGACGCCGAGGACACAGAAGAACGCGGCCATGACCAGTTCGCCGACCGGTCGCTCCCGGGACATGGGTTTCTGTCGGACCAGTAACGTGAAAAGCGTTGCGTGCGGTCGACGGTCGAACGCCCGGTGGCGGGACGGTCAGTCGTCGGACTCGACCGCGTCGTGGTCGTGGTCGGTCGCGTCGGCCTCGGTCGCCTCGAAGTCGTGGCCACACTCGGGGCAGTGCATCTCGTCGTGGCGCAGTGCGGCGGACTGTTCGCGCACGTCGCGCATCACCTCGGAGATGCGGTCCTCGGCTTCGAGTTCCTCCTCGACGGAGAGTTCGACGCCCTCGACTTCGAGCAGGAACTTCGCCACCTCCGTGGCCTCGTACATCACGTCGTCGAGTTCCTCGGCGGTGAAGAAGTCACACATCGCACCGTAGAGGAAGGTCGCTCCGGCCATCCGGACCTTGTCCTCGAAGGAAGCCCGCGCCTGGTTGACCGCCTGTGGGGTGTAGGTGTCGGTCATGAAGGGGACGAGTTCGGGCAGGTTCTCGCCGATCTTCGTCATCTCGACGCCCGTCTCGGTGCGGAAATCGGCACAGAGCCGTGCGATAGCCCACTCGCGGGCCGTGATGTACGTGCGGTCGCGCAGGAACTCGTTGGCGCGGTCGTAGGTGCCGCCGTCGATCTTCTTGAACCGGTCGTACTTCCGGACGTCCGGCGGGACCGTCGATTCCGGCGCGTTCGCCGCCTCCACCGCGGCCGCCTGGTCCGCGGCCGCCGTCCCGGGATCGTCGGCCGCCGTCCCGGTCTCCTCGGTCGGGGTCTCGGTATCACCGCCCCTCCTCTCGGTATCGTCGGCCGGCGTCCCGGAATCGTCGGTCGGCGTCGCGGCGTCGTCCGACTCGGCTGTGCCCGCGTCGGTTTCCGCCCCGTCTCTGTCCCCGTCTTCGGCGAGTTCGCCGGCCCGTCCGTCCGTCATGGTCACTACTGTGTCCGGCGCAGGGAAAAAGGGTATCGCCGGCGTCAGACACCGGTAACGATGGTGATACGTTCTGTTCGAGCGCTTTCGGGGACAGTTTCGACAGGAGAGTGACCGGTTCCACAAGGGGTGGGCAGGGCGCGTTGACAACCGTTAATAGGGTCCACCGAAAAGTCTCGACAAGACAATGGCGAACGCCGCGTATCTCGCAAGTACACTGGTGATGGGGCTGCTCGGGGTCGGCGTCGTCGTGCTGGTCCTGCGCGGGCGCCGCTGGGAGAACTACCGCCCGCAGGCGGCCTACGGACTGAGCGCGGGCGGCGGGGCACCACCGTCGTCGCTCTCAAAGTTCGCGGGTGCGACGAGCACGTGGACCGTCGGCTTCTTCCTCCTGGCGCTGGGGCTCCTCGGCGCGGTCGTGGTCGCCTCCAGCGGCGCCGTCGACGGGACGGTCGTCATCGCTGGCTTGGCCGTCGCAGTCGTCGCGTTCCTCGTCGTCGGCGTCTACGTCGCCCTCCGCGGGAACGGCCGGTCGAGTTCGGTCGCCGCCGCCGGAAGCGCGATGACCCTGGGTCTGCTGTTCATCGCCATCATCGCCCTGAACCTGATACTCGGACTGTAGCGTCGATGTCCCACTCCACGACCGCTCGCCTTCCACCCGCCGACTGGTCCACGGAACTCCAGGTGCTTGCCGTGGCCATCTGGGCCGAGATGACGCTGTTACTCGGCTACTTCTTCCTCACCGACGCGACCGTCACGACGCCGCGCTACATCGTCTATCCCTTCGTCTGGATCAACGCCGTCCTCTGGGCCGGAATGCGCACCACGACGCGCCGAGCGTCGCGTCGCTTGCAGGCGATCGCGGTCACGATCGCGGCCGCGTACTTCCTGGTGCTGGCCAACTGGGCCGGGCTCGTCGTCCTCACCGGCGGCGGCCACCATCCGGTTCCCGAGTCCGTCCTCGGTCTCTCCTTCGGGTCGGGGTCGCCGGGCTGGGCGCGCGTCCGCTTCATCACGGAGACGTTCGCCGTCTCCTTCGTCCCCTTCCGCGTCATCGGCTACCTCGGACTCGCCTACCTCGTCTACGCGGCAGTCCTCGATGCGACCAGTGCCGTCGCCTCCGGCGCGCTCGGCCTGCTCTCCTGTCTCAGTTGCTCGTTCCCCATCGTCGCCTCCGCCGTGACCGGTATCTGGGGCGGCAGCGTCACCGCGATGTCCACCGTCTTCGCCCACTCGGTCGACATCTCCACGCTCGCCTTCCTCGTCTCGGTCGGCCTGCTCTACTGGCGCCCCGGCTTCCCCTCGCTCGGACTCGTAGGGGGATCGGACGGTGACGACCACCCCGAGGATTGAGACAGACCGATAGCGAACCCATCTTTTTCCCGCTCGGGTATCCTCGCTCACTACGTTCGCTGCGGGTACCACTCGCGGCAAAAACATGGGTGAAAAAGGCCGCCTCCGCCGTCTTCGACGGCTCCGGCGGTGTCTCGCGGAGTGCAACGACGCGAGGCTCGTTAGAGCTTGCTCTGACGGTGAACCGCCTCGCTCGCTTGGCTCGCTCGGCGGACGTTTCGGTGTTACCTACGTCCCCTGTACTGCTCGTTCGGGAACACCGGAGACAGAGACCGGTACCAGTCCGACAGAGAACCCGTCAGAACGTCACCGAGACGTCGCCCATCTGCCGGAACGCCGTCTCGTAGCCCTCGTGGCGGGCGACCTGCGGGACCGTCGCCACCGAGAGGGCGAGTTCGTCACCCGACTCGACGCCGTCGACGGCGGCGCCGTAGTGATACCGCAGGTCCGGGTCGAGCGTCCGTCGGAGGGGTCCCTCGAACACTGTCTCGCCGTCACGGGTGAGCGTCGCATCGAGCGCCATCGCCGGAAGGACGTAGCTGTTGTATCGAGTCCGGGCCGAGACGGCGATGTACGGGCCGTCACCGTCGACGCCCGCTGGCGAGGACGGGAGCGTCGTGACGACGAAGCGCGCGTCGTCCGCCATCGCCTCGCCGCGGACAGTCCCCGGCAACTCCCCTGGTGCAGGGACGACAGACTGCGGAAACGAGGCGTCCATCGGGCGGAGCGCACCCGCCTCGCCGCCACGGTCGAACGGTCGCGTGGCGATCGCTTCGCGCGTCGCTGCCGTGAACGCCAGTGGAATCTCGACGGACGCAGGTTCGCCGAAACGGCTCGCGAAGGCACCAGTTCGGCGAACGGTCGTCCCGCCGACGCTGAGCGTCGCGGCGTAGGTGCCGTCGCCGTCGAGCGAGAAGTTACCGCCGTAGTGAAAGCCCATGGGCTGGGAGAGCATCGGGTAGATGACCTCCTGTGAGACGAGGCTTCCATCCCGGGTTATCTCGACGGTGAGGCCGGTTTCGGGCAGGACCGTCCGCGTCTCGGGGTCCCAGACCGTCGCCATCAGGTGGAGGCTGTCGCCGTCCTCGATAGCCGTCTTCGAGAACTCCCCGCCGGTGACCGTCCAGAACGTGTGCGGGACAGTGAACATGAGCGCGAACGCGTAGTCGCCGGTCGCGGCCGTCCCCTGCATCGACATCCGCTCGCGGAACGTCTGGACGTAGATTCCGGACGGTCTGTCGGGCGTCGACATCCCGGCGCTTGTTGGAGTCTGACTTCCGCTCGTGAGGGGTGTCTCGGCGGGCGCACCGGTAGCTGTGGCGGCCGATCCCGGAGTGTCGTCCCCATCGGCGCCCGACTCTGGCGTGTCGGTAGTCTCGCCGGCGGGATCACCGCCACAGCCGGCGAATCCGAGCGCGGAGAGGGCACCCGTCGTCGCGAGGAACTGGCGGCGGTCCATATCGGACGACTAGCGACTGACCGAGAAAATGGGTTCTGGTCCGCCCGTCGAATCGACGTTCGTTCGGGCCACGACTCGTCTGTTCCCCGTCGCTACGCTCCGGAGTCAGGTCGCGGCGTCGGCAACGCGCGGTGTCGGCGCGGAGGCACGAGGAAGTTCCCTCGCCGGCGGACGAAAATGTACTCGAGGATACCGTTGTTGACCCGCTGGCGCACCGCGGGCGTCGCTCGGGTGATATCCGTGCCGTTCATCGCCCGTCTGACCTCCTCGAAGGCCGTGATCTCGCGCTGGAGCGACGGAAAGTGCAGGCTCGCGACCCGCTGGTCCGACCCGATGTCGTCGGTCGACTCGAAGTGCCGGCGCAGCAATCGGACGTTCCCGTCGTCGTCGCGGTTGGCCCGCGCGGCCTTCTGGGCGTGCCCGATGCGACCCGCCTCGCGTGCCTTGGCAGGGACGTCGTCGAGGAACGCGTCGATCCCGCTGTCCGCACCGAGGGTGTCGCCGACGCCCTCGACGAGTCCCTGCTCGGCGTGACTCGGGCTGAACAGTTCGGCGACGCGCTCCTCGAAGGTCTGCTCGCCGTACCAGTCGTCGAGGCGTTGGCGGAGGTTCGAGATCGTCTTGGTCGTCCCACCGGCGAACGGGCCGTCGTCGATGGTGACGTAGTCCTCGGTGGCCTGGTTGCCGCGAAAGCCCGCCTCGAAGCCCATGAACAGCGGCGACGCCTCGGGGACCGGTTCGGAATCGGGGATCCCGGCGGCGTCCTGGTTCGCGGCGGGCAAGCCGGCGCCGACGAAGCCCGTCCGCCGGGAGTCGACCGTCGCGACGTCGGTGAGTTTCGCGTCGACGGACACGCCGTTGGCCGTCTCGCCGGCGCCGACGAGCGCTTCTTCGGCTTCCAGCAGGACGTCGGGACGATCACTGGCGAGGTGGACGACGGCGTCCTGGGTGTCGAAGGTGGGTTCCTCGAAGTCCGAGAGCCGGCGTGGGGGCGGCAGGTCGACACTGTCGGGTAGACTCGCCTCGAACCGGTCGAAGTACGCCGGCGAGTAGGCGATGCTGTGGAGGAGCGCGTCGTGGCGCCAGGCGTAGGCCCGGTCGAGCGTGTCGAGAGCGGTCGCGACGGTGTCGCGTTCGTCAACCGTGGGCGGGCCGTCGCCGTCGAGAGTCACGTAGAGGAGAACCTGGTGGCGCGGGAGCTGGGCGTTGCCGTACTCGTCGCCTCGGACGTACGCACCCCAGGCGTGCTGTCGCTCGGGGACCGACGTGGGGTCGCCAGTCGGCACGGCCGTCGTCGCTGGACTACCCTTCGAACCGAGTTCACTCGCAGTGTCTGGATCCGACTCGTTCTCGGTGTCTGGACGCGACTCACTCGCGGTGCCCGACTCACTCCCGAGACGGTCGAGACAGGCCGCGAGGCCGGTGGCACCGCCGAGTGCGACCGCCGCTTTCGCGAACTCCCGCCGTGGGAGGGAACTATCGGGCGGGTCCATGGCACCGATTGTGACTCGACTGGCATGCCGGTTGTGGTGGCACAGCGACAGTCCTGTGGAGGGGCCACGGTGCGATCACGGTGTGTCGAGCGCTACCACAGTACGCTTCGCCGAGAGGTTTAGGCGTGTCGAGCACGTACCTGGGACACGATGAAAAAAGACGAATTGGTCCACCTCCACAGTCTGCTCGTCGTCGTCCGGGCGGAGTACGAGCGACGCGGGGTCGTCTCGTCCTCGGCCTTCGGGAGCTACGAGGAACTGGGCGTCTCGCCGATGGCGGTCTACGGGTCGAAGAGTGAACACGCACGAGCGGTACAGGCGCTGGCGAGCACACTCGCCGCGGCGTCCGATGATTCGGTGCGCTCGGAGTCGAAGCATGCAGAATCGACGGTTTCGGAGAGTCGAGCAGAGCGCGACGAGCACGGCGAGCGGAACGTGACTGTCCAGTCCTGAGCGTTCGTCACGGCTGACATTCGTTGCGTGCGATTTGGTAATCGTTTTACCCCGGGGAGACCGACCACCCAGGTATGCAACGACGAGCAGTGGCGATTTATCTGGTGTTTTTCGCCATCCTCGGGGCCGCTGCGTACGGGCTCATACTGACGACGTCGGGACCGAGCGTCTCGGTGGACGGGCCGACCTACGAGAACGGCGCCGATGTCACGTTCGGTGACCGGACGTACGACCTCTCGGTCTCGGGTGGGAGCGGCGAACTGTCGTGGACGAACGAGTCGGCGGTCTTCCGGACCACGCTCGAGAACGGCTCGACTGTCCCGCCGACGGCCGTCACCTGGGAGAACCAGACCGCCCGCCAGGAGGCGACCTTCGACGCCGGATCGACTGTCGCGTACAACGGGAGCCAGTACGAGGTTTCGACCAACGGGTCGGCGGGGACGATGACGCTCACCAACCCCGATAACGCGGCCGACAACACGACCGTCGAAGTCGGCAGCACGTTCACCTATCAGGGATTCGATGCGACGGTCACTGCCGTCTCCGGCGACAGCGCGACGGTCGTCTGGGGCTACCCCTACCTCCTGCTGACCGAGACGGAGAACGTCACGAATCCGACGGAGGCGACGCTCGTCGAGCAGCGCGACCTCGAACAGGCTGCCACGCTCGACCCCGCGATCTACGACGAGATCAACACCGTCAACGGGACGCAGGTCGTTACGTTACGGTCGGACGACACGAACGTCCCCGTCTCGGAGTACTTCGACCCCGTCGAGCGCTACACCTTCGCGGAAGGGGACACCCTCGCCTACCAGGGTAACGAGACGACCGTCGACGCCGTGAACAACGAGACTGTCGTGCTGACACGCCCCGGCACCGCTGTCGAGACCATCGGTCTCTCGGAGGGCGAGAACACGACCATCCAGGGCACCCAGTACTTCGCACACTACCCCGACGACTCCTCCGTCAGGATCCTCCCGACGGACGAGCGCTACAGCGACTACAAGGCCTCGGTCGACAGAGCCGAGGACTACGACGAGCGCGTCATCGGCTTCTGGGGCATCGTCGACCTGAGCATCGTCGCCGTGATCGTCCTCGTCGCCACCGCTCTCCTCCCCGTCCGCGGCTAGATTCGACCCGTTCCCGACTACACCTTCTCGGTCCGCCTGTGTCCCGACAGAGTCACGGATCCGATCGGTCGAGCCGATTGCTCCGCGGTGCCACGGTCCACCGCGCCGCCTCTCGGCGTGTGCCGTACGTCGAGATACAGCAGCCACTCGAGTGGTCTGGTGTTCTGCTGGCTTCACTCGCAGTCGAGAACAGGGGTCGTCGGTTCAGGTTCGGTCCGTCGTCTAACCCTGTCGGCTGAGCCAGACGAGGCCGACACCGACGGCAGCCGTCCCCAGTGCGCCGACGACCTGAACGGCCGCCGCCGCCATCGTCGCCTTGGTCGTCCAGGGCATGCCGGCCACCGTCGCCAGGCCGACGAGTACGAGAAACACTCCGACGCCGACGCCCACCGGTTCGAGGCGGTCGTCGAAACGGTCCGTGACGCTCATACCCGACCTCTCGGTGTTCTCCCCCGTAAGTCTCGTGGTTCGCGTCGAACAACACGTCGGAGAGGGACATGTGAACTCGCTTCCTCTGAATGGTAAAGATCTGTGCGAGTTTAACGTTTGACCCGAGTAAACGTACGCCGAGCGGAGCGAGGCGTTTCACCGTCAGAGCGAACTCTGACGAGCCCTGGCTCGTGGGACTCGCCAGGACACCGCCGGAGCCGTCGAAGACGGCGGAGGCGGCCTTTTTCACCCATGTTTTTGCCGCGAGTGGTACCCGCAGCGAGTGCGAGGCCGACCGATGGGAGACCTCGATGCGAACGGGGAGCAACGCGACCCGTGAGCGAACGTAGTGAGCGAGGATACCCGAGCGGGAAAAAGATGGCCTGTACGTATCATTCGACAGCGTGTCGCGGATCGGCAGGAGCGCAGTTCCACGACCCACCGTGCACGCAGAACCGAAACGGATCCGCTCAGACGTACGGTCCGAGACCGAGCGCCTGGACGAGCGACAAGCCGCCGGCCAGCGCACCGATCAGATACCCCGCGATGGTCCCGCCGTTCAACAGCGGAAGTCCGGCGTGAGCGCGGCCTTTCAGCACCATTCGCAGGAGGATCACGAGACCAACGAGCGTCCCGACCATGGCGGTGAGCGCCGGGAGCGCCACCGGGAATCCCAGAAGGTCGACCGCTGGTACGGAGTCGGGCGCGAAGAAGGCCGCGCTGGCGACGAGCACCGTGGGGATGACGGCGTCGCCGAGACCGATGAACAGCGCCTCGCGGTCGAAGGTATCCGACTCCTCCGCCTCGGAGGCCGCTGGTGACTCCGGTTTACCGTCGCCGTCCGCGTCCGCCACGGCTTCCCCACCGTTGACAGCCGCCTCCGTCACAGTACCCTCCGTAGCAGTGTCCTCCGTAGTAGCGTCCTCCGTAGTAGCGTCCTCCGTAGTAGCGTCCTCCGTAGCAGCGTCTTCCCCACCAGAGCCCTCGCTCGTGTCGGCTTCGTCCTCCTCGGCGACGGGGTCGGGCATCTCGGCGTCGAGATACGAGTACGATAGCGAGAGCGGGACGACGAGGACGATGGGGACTTTCAGATCCATCACGCCGGAGGCGAGCGTGAGCATGTGTTCGGTGCCGTAGACGCTGATGGCGTCGTAGACGGCGAGGACGACCAGGAGGACGAGCGCCGGAAGGACGCCGAAACTGATGCCGAAGAGACCGGCGGCGGCCGCACCCATGACGACTCCGGCGGCGTCGACGACGTACCACTCGGGGTAGACCCACAGCGCCACGCCCAGTCCCGCGGCGAGCAGCCACGCGAGCAGGTTGATACCGAACCCGCCCACGGGCACCGTGACGACGGGTGGGATGACGACCCGGAGGACGAACAGGCTGATGTACGCGCCGGCGAAGACCATCAGCGCACGGAGTATCCACTCGAGGCCGAACTTGATGATCGCGAGCATCACGCCGGTCATCACGAGGATCGCGACGACGTAGACGAGACTGTTGACCGGGTTGTCCGTGTCCTCGACGGCCTGATAGCCCGCCGACTCGAAGGGGCCGACCAGCGCGAGCGCGCCCAGCTGGACGAACAGGAAGATCCCGACGATTGCGCCACAGGCGATGTACGCTCGCGTCCGCTGGTCCATGTTTCTCTCTCGGAGACGAGCGGTTTCAGGGTTACGGGCAGACTGGACGTGAACCCTCGACGGGTTCGGGATTCCGGCACGGGCGAAACCCACTCACAGCCGGCAATCGGGAAGGGTCGTCGCAGCTACTGACCCAGGCCGGCCCACCGACCGATCTCCACGACCACCCATCGAAACTGTCCCGACACTATTTCAGGACACGTCGATTACCCGAAGACCGTGAACCGCCGGGAGTTTCTCGTCTCGACCGCCGGAGTGTGCGGCGTCGCCGCCGGCGGAACGTTGCTCGCGGAGGCGACGAGAGCGGACCTCCTCGCCAGCGACGAACTGACCCGTGGGAACGGCGAACCGGCATCGATAACGGAGACCGTCACCAGTGACGCCGTCGAATACCTGCCGTCGACGAACGAAGTCCGGACCCGGGACGACACGACCTCGTTCGATACGTGGGCGAGACTCGAGTGTCACGACACCGCGGCGAGCGAGATCGTCGAGGTCGTCGACGACCGCATCGAGCAGTCGGTCGAGGGCGTCGGGTCCGGTATCCGACACCTGGCGTTCGGGCTCGTGGTCACCGTCGACCACTCCGTTAGCAGGGATCGGGACGGGGAGGTCACCAGCAGCCCGAACGTGGCGCTCGATCGGCTGATAGCGTTGGCGCCCCGGACGCTGACCGTCACCGTCGAACTCGACGGGCAGGCCTCCAGGCGGACGCTGCCGGTCGGCGTGGGCCACGTCGAGTACCAGCAGATCTGACCGTTTCGAGAGCGGGCCCGCAGACCCGAACGACGCGGGACCAGCAGTCACCACGAGGTGATGGCCACGTCTTTCAGCGGCCGGTCGGGCGGGAGTGACACCTGGCCGCCGGTGTAGTGTGAGACGTAGAATCCCACGAGTACTTCGAGCGTTTCGGCGGCCTCCCTTCCGGGAGAGACGTTCGCTGCTTGCCCCTCGACCAGGTCGACGGCGTGGGAGACGGCGTTCACGAACGATTGCTCGTGGTCGTCGTCGTACCCGTCGGTGGGTGGTTTGCGTTCCTCGTGAGATCCACCAGAAGAATCCCAGTAGCGCCAGCCATCCTCGGCGCGGACGAGGCGGCCCTCGGTGCCGTTGATCCGGTGGTGGAACGTCGCGACGTCGCGGCGTGCGGTGCCGTCGTAGGTGACGAACGTCCCCGAATCGAGGGTGAAAAAGCCACCCGTGGCGGCGTCGTCGATCTCGTCGTCCGTGAGGTGTTCGGCGGCCTGGTTGGCGCCGGTGACGTGGCCCGCGACGAGTCGCGCCCGCGCGTCGAGCAAGTAGAGTGAGAGGTCGACGACGTGGGTGCCGACGCGCAACAGTTCCATCGGACTGCCGGAGGTGATCGACTGGACGTCGCCGACGAGGCCGTCCTGGATCGCCGCTTTGACGGCCTGGTTCTGCCGGAGGAACCGATGGGAGTGGTTGACGACGAGTTCGACACCCGCCCCCTCGCACGTCACGACCATCGACTCCGCGTCGGTCACCGAGCAGGCGACGGGTTTCTCACACCAGATCACGTCGGGATCGCCCATCGTGGCGATGTCCTCGACGTGTTCCCGGTGGAGCATCGACGGGGTACAGACCGAGACGATATCCAGTTCCTCGGCGGCGAGCATCGCTTCGTGGCCGAGATAGCGATTGTCCTCGGGGACGTTCCACGCGCGACCGAACCGGTCGAGCGCGTCGTCGTCGATATCGGCGACCGCGACGAGTTCGACGTCGTCGACCGCGGCGTAGCCACCCGCGTGACTCGCGTCGACCGGGTCGTCGCCGATGTCTTCGTCACTGCCGTCGTAGATGCCCATGCCCGCGACGCCGCCGGTGCCGACGATGCCAGCACGGTAGGTCATACGAGACCCGCGCGTCCCAGCGGCGTGAATGTTGGCCTCGCGGAACCCAGGGGTAGTCACGTGTGTCGCGGCACCACTCACGAGAACGTGCTCTCGTCGAACGAGTGACGAAGCCCCGACCGCATCACCGTTGGACGAAGCCGACGAGTTTGTCGAGCCAGCCCGCATCGCCGGTGATCGGCCGGTCGGAGTCGAACAACCGGATGACGAGCCACACCGCACCGACCGCAAAGAGTACTTCGTAGCCGATCCCGAGAAGCACGATCCCCACGTCGTCGAACAGCAACCGCTTGGGCGCGATGATCGGGTGACTGAACGGGATCGCCAGCAGCGCGACCTTCGCGCCGATGCCGAGCGTGTCGATGTCGGTGAACATCGTCGCGAACATCGGAACGATCGCCAGCCCCGACAGCGGCAACAGCAGCATCTGGGCGCCCTGCTGACTGTCGGCGAAGACGCCCAGCGCCAGCGCCAGCGCGAGCGTCCCGACGAGCGAGAAAAACAGCGAGACGGCGATGAGCGCGTAGTCCATCCCGCCGAGCGTGACCGCCGATCCACCGAAAGAGGCGCCGACGCCCAGCTGTGCGAACGCGAGCCCGCCGGTGTACAGTGCGGTGGCGATGAAGCCGATGAACGACCCTCCCAGGAGTTTCGCGGCGACGATCTGGCGTCGCTTGACTGGCATCGAGAGCAGCGTCTCGAGGGTCTTGTTCTCCTTCTCGCTGGCCATCGAGTTCATCACCATCTGCCCGGAGAAGACGATGGCGAACATGATGATGACGGGGACGAAGACGAACTGTGAGGTGAAGGCCGCCGACACGGCTCCCGGTGAGGCGTCCATGCGCTCGCCTTTCACGTAGGTGGTGTGGCTCCGCTCGATCGGGTCGAGTTCCGTCTCCGTCGCACCCGTGATCGCGACGGTGAGGTTCCGACCGGCCTCCGAGACCAGACTCTCGACCTGTGTCGAGGAGGCGATGCCGACGATGCTGACGCTCTCGACTTGCGTGTAGAGCCGAACTCGTCCCCGCTGGTCGTCGCGTATCCGTTCGGTGAAATTGTCTGGAATCACCACCACCGCCGACCCGCCCGCGTCGGTCGTCTGATTGAGGGCCTGTTCGGGCGTCCCGTCGGTGCCGCTGTAGACGACGTCCGCCCGCGTCTCCAGGGTCTCCCGGACCACGTCGGCGTACTCGTCGTCGTCGTAGGCGAGCACGCCCACCTGAGGCTCGTTGCCCAGTTGCTCCTCGATCCCGCCCAGGCCCTGCCCCATCGCGATGAACAGGACAGGCAACATCAGGATGGGGAGGATGTACCGAGGACGCAGGAGTTCACGGGCTTCCTTCCAGACCAGCCGCGTGAAGGGTCTCACGCGACCACCTCCGTGGTCGCGTTCGACCGGTCATGGCTCACGGGTCGCTTCGCTCCCCGTTCGCCTTTTCGAGGCCCTCCCTCCGGTCGCGCCTCGCCCCTCACTGGACCACCTCCACGAAGACGTCTTCGAGGTTCTGGGCGTCGAACTCGGCTTTCAGTTCCGCGGGTGTGCCCTCGACGACGATCTCACCGTCGTTCAGGAGACCGACGCGGTCACAGAGGAACTCGACTTCGAGCATGTTGTGCGAGGACAGCAGGACGCTCCGGTCGGCGTTCGGGAACGCCTTGATCACCTCGCGAACCGTGCGAGCGTTCTGGACGTCCAGCCCCGAGGTCGGTTCGTCCAGGATGGCGAGTTCGGGGTCGGTCATCAGCGCGCTCCCGAGCAGGAGTTTTCGCCCCATCCCCTTGCTGTACTCTTTGGTCTTGTCGTCGATGCGCTCACCCAGGTCGGCCACCTCGACGCCGCGCTCGACCATCGCGTCGCTGTCGCCGTCGTAGAAGTCGGCGACGAACGCGAGAAATTGCCGGCCGCTCATCGCGTCGTAAGAGCCGGCTTCCTCCGGAAGGTAGCGGATCGCCTTCCGGACCGCAGCGGGCGCGGCGTCGACGTCGTTGCCCGCGACCGTCACGGTGCCCCCGTCGCGGTCGAGCAAGGTCGCGAGCGTCCGCAGCGTCGTCGTCTTCCCCGCCCCGTTGGGGCCCACGAGCCCGAAGATCTCGTCGCGGCGCACCTCGAAGGAGACGCCGTCGAGCGCCTGGACGTCGCCGTATCGCTTTTGCAGGTTCGCCACCTCGACTGCTGGCGCTGCCATGGAGGTTCTGTCCGGCGATCCGTCCATCAGCGATTTGATTGTACTGGTATCGCCTCGGCGAGAGGATCGGTCCGGAGTCGGACTGTCACACTCCCGTTTTCGCCCCGATTTCGAGCGGCCGAGTCACGGCCCCGCTGTTCGAGTCACGGACCGAGACTCGACACCGGACCGTCTCGGCCCGGTGGGATATTCAGTCGGTTTTATGTAAGCCCCGTGCGTACAGTAGTGTGTCATGAACCGGACCAAACTCATCGCAGTCGTCGCTATCGTCGCCGTCGTCGCAATCGCTCTCCTCCGCCGCCGTGGTGGCGACGACGAGTTCGACGAGTTCGACGAGTAACGCCCTCCAACCACTTCTCCAGTCTCCCGGCCGGTGAGCCGCTGGCTCGTCGGTTCGACGCCGGAGTAAGACATCGAGTGGCGACTCCGGTCGCAGGTAACGGGCGCCGCGGGCGCGTTCGACGGACCGACCAGAACCCCCTTTTCCGACCAGCCCCAAGCGACGGTAATGCCAGCCAGTCGGTCGCTCTCCAGACGGGATTTCGTGAAAGCAGCGGTCGCCATCGGCGGCACCGGAGCACTGTCGGCCTGTCTGAACCGGGAGTCGCCGGACCTCCCACAGGGACCGGACGACCCCGCCACCTCGCCCCGCCAGCACGCCTGGAACGACGCACTCGCCAGGGACGAACACGGCAACCACGTCCCGCCGCGCCACCACGTGGTCCGCCTGCTCGACTACCAGGGCGAGGGGACACCCAGCGCCGACGAGCGCGAGACCCTCGAGACCGCACTCCGCTCGCTCGAACGGGCCTACCCCCGGAGCCACGAGGGCGAGGACGGCCACGCCGTGGGGCTCCTCTTTACCGTCGGCTACACCCCCGCCTACTTCGAGCGGTTCGACGCCGACCTCCCCGAGAGCGTCGATCTACCCGACCCCGAACCGCTAGCACCCTTCGAGAACCCGACGGCCGACACGCCGGACGTCGCCGTCCACTTCGCCAGCGACTACGGGTCGGTCCTCCTCGCCGCCGAAGAGGGCTTGCTGGGCGAGCGCGAGGCCGTCAACGGCGTCGAGCTGGACGCCGACGTCTCCGGAATACTCGCCGACTCGGACCTCGACGACGACGGCCGAACCCGTCGAACGGGGTTCATCGGCGACGGCCTCCCCGCCGAGAACCAGGACGTCCAGGGGATCCCCGACTCCGAACCCGTTCCGGAAGATTCGCCGCTGTACATGGGTTTCGAGTCCGGTTTCGAGGGGAGCCAGGCCAGCGAGGACCGGGTGACTATCGGCGACGGCCCCTTCGCCGGCGGGACCACCCAGCATCTCTCGGCCATCGAGTTGAGCCTCGGGCAGTGGTACGAACAGGACAGTCGCTTCCACCGCGAGGCGGCGATGTTCTGTCCCGCCCACGCCGAGAACGGCCGGATCGACGGCACCGGCGAGAACCTGGGCGCGACCAACGGCGTCTCGGCGTGTGCCGACGACGTCGAGTCGGACGCTCGCGAGAAGGGGATCGTCGGGCACGCACAGAAGGTCGCCAGCGTCCGGCGGGACGGCCAGCCACGAATCCTCCGACGGGACTTCGATTCGACGGACGGCGGCCGCGCGAGCGTCCACTTCCTCGCACTGCAGTCTGGCATCGGCGAGTTCGTCGCGACGAGAGAGGCGATGAACGGCACCGACGCCGCCAGCGAGGGCGCGGTCGGCCAGCGAACCAACAACGGCATCCTCCAGTACATGTCCGTCGAGCGCCGCGGCAACTACCTCCTCCCCCCACGCGAGTTGCGGGCCTTCCCTCGACCCCAGCCCTGACCGGCTGGAGTTCGCCGAGACGAGCACACGATCATCCGACCGCGATTCGAGGACTCTACCAGAAGCCGCTTTTGCCCGGGGTAGCTAGGGGGTGTATGCACAGACGGAAATTCCTCGCTGCCGGGGCCGCCGTGACGGCCGCCGGCCTGGCGGGGTGTCGTTCGATGTTCCAGACGCGCTCCGCGCGATCGCCGCCGCTGGTCGAAGACCGGCCCAACGCCGTCTACGTCCCCACCCACGTCGAGGGGATGGAGATGGTCGGCATGGGCGGTGCGGGCGACTATCAGGTGGCGCTGACCTACAGTTTCCCGCACCGATTCTGGACGGTCGACGTCGACCAGCGCAACAAGATCGAGATCCAGGGCTCGGACACGATGCACCTGATGACCACGGTCTGGGACCCCGAGACCGGGACCGTGGTGCCCAACAACAGCGTCTCGATGACCGTCGAACGCGACGGCGAGACCGTCGTCGACAGGCCGCTGTGGCCGATGCTCTCCCAGAACATGAGCGTCCACGCCGGCGACAACGTCGCCCTCGACGGCGACGGCACCTACGAGGCGACCGTCGAGGTCGGCCCCGTCTCGGCACGGACGACCGGCGCCTTCCAGGGTCGGTTCGCCGAGGTGGGGAGTGCGACGTTCACCATGGATTTCCAGCGCTCGACGCTAGAGGATATCTCCTTCGAGCGACTCCAGGACCGGCAGGGCGAACTCGGTGCGGTCGAAGCGATGGAAATGGAGATGATGCCGGTCGCACAGTTGCCCGAACCCGCCGACATGCCAGGGACCCACCTCGGGACCGCCGAGAGCGGCGACGCGCAGTTCGTCGTCCTCCGGACGGACCTCCCGGAGGGTATCGAGAGCGACGGCGACGCCCAGAGCTACTTCGCGATCTCGCCGCGGACACCCTACAACCGCTACCCGCTGGCGCTCATGGCACTCTCCGCGCGACTGACACGCGGGCCCGACGAACTGTTCGCGACCTCGCTCCAGCCGACGTTCGACCCTGACCTGGGGTATCACTACGGCGTCGCCGCCGACCCCCAGGACGGCGACGACCTGCGAATCGTCGTCGACGGCGTCCCGCAACTCGCCCGCCACGAAGGCTACGAGATGGCGTTTCTCGACTTCGAGGACATGGACCTGACGCTCTCTGCCTGAGTACGGGACTGGCGGTATTCGACCGCTTCTCTGTGGGTGTTCACTTTCAATTGTGGAGACCACCTTTTTTTCGTCGGGTATCCTCGCGAACCTTCGGTTCGCTGTGGGTACCACTCCTCAAAAAACGTGGGCGAAAAAGCGCCTCCGCGGAGTTTCACCCCGCTCCGGCGAAGAACCGCTCGCTTCGCTCGCGGAGAGTTATGTGATAACGCCATCCCCTTTCGGTACCGTTCACAATCAAGTAGCGTCGGCCGAGGAAGTCCTACACCACGCAGTTACTTCTCGCGCTGTTCCTGCCGGAGGACGAGGTTCCGGAGGATGTCACCGTAGGCGGGGCGGGTGACGAGCACGCCGACGAGGACGCCGACGATGGTGACGATGGCGAAGCCGCTCAGGTCACCGAGTCCCAGCACCGTCAGCGGCGTCATCGCGAGGATGGTCGTCGCGGCGGCGGCGCCGATCACCCAGAACGCCTTGCGGAAGCGGTTCTGGAACACCCTGCCGGTAGCCACCTCCCCTTGCTGGAGGATCTCGTCTGCGATGATGATCAGGTCGTCCACCCCCGTGCCGATGACGGCGATGAACCCTGCGATGTGCGAGAGGTTCAGCGGGTACTGGACCAGGGAGACGAACCCGAGGAGGATCAGCACCTCGGACATCGCGGTGACGACCATCGGCAAGGCCACCCGCGGGTTACGGTAGCGCAGGTAGACCATCCCGCTGACCGCGAAGACCGCCATGATACCGACCAGAAGCGAGTTGAGCTTGAACCGCTGGGCGAGCGACGGTTCGAGTTGCGTCGAACGCGACTCCTCGAAGTTCAGCGGCGCGGGGAGTCGACCGGCCCGAAGGCTGATCTCCAGTTCGCGAGCCTCGGACATGTTTCGCGTCTGCATCTGGAAGGTCGGGCTCTTGGCGAACTCGCCGGAGGCGTACAGTTCGGCCAGTCCCTGCTCGACGCCACCGGAGAAGACGACCTCGCCGTTCAGCGTCGCCAGCAGACAGCGCCCGCGGCTGTTCTGGGGGTCCTCGCGGTCGTAGTTACAGACGGTCTGCTGGCCGAAGCCGTACTGGACCATGTCCTGCTGGTACTCCTCGGCGACGGTCTCGCGGATCGTGACGGGTACGACCGGCTGTCCCTGCTGGTTCTCGGCGGGGCTGATCCGCGCGAAGTCGCCCTGTTCGAGCACCTGCTGGCGGACGTAGGTGCCGTTGTCGGCAGGGTAGAACGCGTAGACGCGCACGACGCCCCGTTCGTCGAGCAGCGAGCGCAACTCACCCAGGTCCCTGTCGGGCGCGGTGATGGAGATGAACGTCTGCCCGCCCGTCGACTGGAGCGTCGAGACGCTCCCGCTGGAGAGTGCGGACTCGGTGAGTTTGTCCCTGATGACCTCGACCATCTCGTTGCGTGTCTGCTGGGTGACGCCGTCCCGAACCGTCGAGGGCTGGTACCCCTGCGCTTCGAGGACGCCCCGGAGTTCGTCCTGCGAGACGTTCCCGACGAACACCTCGACGGTGCTCGACTGCGCCGAGACGCGGACGTCGATCGGGTCGAGCGAGAGCGCGCTGGAGACGTTGCTGGCGAGTGCGGCCTCGTTATCGGCGGAGACGTTCACGTCCTCGGCGGTGATCCCGACCGCCGGGGCTTGCAGGCGCGTCCCGCCGTCGAGTTGGATGCCGTACTGGAGGTTCGTCGGTCCGGTGTTCCCGCCCGAAGTACCGGGCGGTGCGCCGGGGACGAGCAGCATGACGGCACTCCCGACGACGAAGACTGTCAACAGGATAACCCGCCAGTTGTCGCGGAGATTCATTGGCTCACCCCCTCGAACTTGTACCAGCGAAGCAGGCTCAGGTTCAGCATGTAGGTGTTCATGAGGTCGACCGACAGCCCGAGCACGAGCACGAACCCGATCTGGGCCATGAGCGTGATGTTGAAAAACGAGGCCATGACGGCCATGACGGCCATCGCGGCGATCGACGTGAGCGTCATCGAGACACCGGTCCGCATGGCGGCGTACGTGCTCTCGTAGAACTCGCCGCGCCGGCGGAGGATGTGGTTGTTCAACAGGATGTCTGAGTCGACGCTGTAACCGATGAGCATCAACAGCGCAGCGACGGTCCCCAGCGAGAGCTTGACCCGGAGGAGACTCAACACGGCCAGCGGGATCATGATGTCGGAAAAGGCGGAGACGATGATCGCGAGTGAGGGGACGAACGTCCGGAAGAGGGCAAAGGCGAGCAGACTCATCCCGACGAAGGCGATGGCGAGCCCGATCAGCGCGACCCGCTGGCTCTCCTGGCCGAACGTGGCCGGCGTCTCGCCGCTCCCGAGGACCGTCATACCGGCCGACTCGGCCTGGTTTACCAGGCTCGTGACGTTGCCGGCGTCGTTTTCGAAGGTGAGGACGTAGGTGTTGGCCTGTCCGCCGACCCCCTGGATCGACACGGGTTCGGGGCTGAACGTGTTCCCGATCTCGGCCGTCGACATGGAGGATTCGACGGTCAGTTGGGACCCACCGGTGAACTCGATCCCGAGGGCAACGGGCGAACCGGTCACCATCCACGACCCGGCGAGTACCGCGATCGCGACCAGTAACACGACCAGTGGCACGGCCGCCAACTGGCGGTTCGAGTACTGGTCGTAGTCGATCTCCGGTACCTCGAACTCGACCATGCCCTGGGGTGTGGGGGGCCGCCCGATAAGCCTTCTCTTTGCACGTCGCGGCCGCCTCCGCCTCTCGGTTGCGGGAGGGGTGGACTGTGGTCTGATCGACCGGTATCGGAGTGGCTGACCGAGCGGCATCGGAGTGGCCGACCGCCCGGTCTGGCGGTGGGACGTGACGTGACCCAAAGGCACTTTGTACTGCGTTTGTAAGATTCGGCAATCGCATGTCCCGTAGTCCGTCGCTACCGGACCGTCCCAGGCTCGACCTGGACCCGGAGATGTCGCCGTCGGAACGGCTCGCGGCGCTCCGGGACCACTACGAGCGACTTCTCGAAGTGAATCGCACGCTCGAAGACCAGCTCGACGCCGCCAGGGAGCGGCGCCACTCGCTGACCGGCGAGGTCGACCGGCTCGAACGCGAAAACGAGACGCTGAAGACCTCCTCGCTGTACGTCGCCACCGCCGAAGAGATCACCGACGACGGCGTCGTCGTCAAACAGCACGGCAACAACCAGGAGGTTCTGACCGAACTCCCCCCACAGTTCGGCGAAGGGCTCGAGGCCGGCGACCGCGTCGCTATCAACGATTCGTTCTCTATTCAGGACCGTCTCGACGCCGAGACCGACGCCCGCGCCCAGGCCATGGAGGTCGACGAGTCCCCCGAGGTCACCTACGACGACATCGGCGGCCTCGACGAACAGATCCGCGAGGTCCGCGAGGCCGTCGAGGAACCGCTCGTCAACGCCGCCCAGTTCGCCGAGGTCGGCATCGACCCGCCGTCCGGGGTCTTGCTCCACGGCCCGCCGGGCACCGGCAAGACGATGCTCGCCCGCGCGGTCGCCAACCAGACCGACGCCACCTTCATCAAGATGGCCGGCTCGGAACTCGTCCGGAAGTTCATCGGCGAGGGCGCCCGCCTCGTGCGTGACCTGTTCGAACTCGCGAGCGAACGGGAACCCGCCATCATCTTCATCGACGAGATCGACGCTATCGCCGCCAAGCGCACCGAATCGAAGACTTCCGGCGACGCCGAGGTCCAGCGGACGATGATGCAGCTACTCTCAGAGATGGACGGCTTCGAGGAACGCGGCGAGATCCGCATCATCGCCGCCACGAATCGCTTCGACATGCTCGACCGCGCCATCCTCCGGCCGGGCCGGTTCGACCGCCTCATCGAGGTGCCCGAACCCGACGCCGAGGGCCGCGAGCGCATCCTCGAGATCCACACCCGCGACATGAATCTGTCCGACGACCTCGATTTCGCCGAACTGGCCGAGACCACGGCGGGCTTTTCGGGTGCCGAACTCGCCAGTCTCGCCACCGAAGCCGGTATGTTCGCCATCCGCGACGGTCGCACCGAGGTCCGTCTGAAAGACTTCGAGGAGGCCTTCGAGAAAGTCGAGGACGGCGACCCCAAAGACGGCGTCCCGGTCGCGTTCTACTGACGCTCGGTCGCAGTTGTCTCTGTAGTGTCCACCAGTGGACTGTTCTCGGGAGCGATGTGTCGCTGAACGCTGGTTTGTGAGAGCTGTCGAGTGTAGGTAACGATTCGAGACAGCACAGCAGCCGCGACCGCAGTCATCGTCGTGGGATGGAAGCCCTCGGCGCGCTCGCGGCCGCTGCGCGGGATATCCGCGCTGTCGGCACTGCCCGCGCGGATACTGGCCCGCGCAGCGACCACGGGCTTCGCCCGCGAGCCCGCCTCGCCCTTCCAGTCCGCCAAGGATATGATCTGTGGGGTCGGCTACCGGCCATTCAACGTCGAAACAGCCTGTATGACCGACTTGATTCCTGGCGGACTGAAAGGGCGAGGGTCGGTGGCGGCGAGCGTAGCGAGCGGAGTCGCCTGCGCGGGCGCTATTCTCGCGAGTGCGGCGCAGTGCGGCTGTTCGAGCGAGAATATCCCGCGCAGCGACCGCCAGCGGCCCGAGGGCTTTCAACCCACTACGTCGAGCGCGGTGCGGTCGGCGGTCGCTGTTTCTTTCACACCTACTCAATACGAAACACCTGATACCTACGCACATGTACGTAACAGACTCTATCGAGAACACGATAGCGAGCACCGAACCGATGGAGCGAAACCCGTCGAGCCACCAGACCCGGTAATGGATATCCGGTTTCTCGGCGGGGTCGGCGAGGTCGGTCGGAGCGCGCTCCTCGTCGACGACTCCCTGTTGCTGGATTTCGGGATGCTGACCGGCAACCCGCCGCAGTTCCCGGTGGGCGACCCGAGTCCCGACGCGGTGGTCGTCTCCCACGGCCACCTCGACCACGTCGGTACTATCCCCTCGCTGCTCTCGGGTGACGCTCGGCCGCCGATCCACTGGACGCCGCCGACCTACGAACTGGCGCTCACGCTCGCTCGCGACACACTCAAATTGCACGGCGGCTCCTACAACTGCCCGTTCACCGAGACCGACGTCAAGCGCGTGACCCAGGTGTCACAACTGCACGGCTACCAGGAACCCTTCGCGGTGTGTGGCGGCCCCGAACACGGCGGCTACGAGGTCTCGTTCTACAATGCCGGCCACATCCCCGGCAGCGCACACGTGCTGGTCGACGACGGCGAGACGCGCCTCCTCTACACCGGCGACTTCCACACGGACGACCAGCGCCTCGTCGCCGGGACGACCGCCCGACCGGATGCGGACGTCGTGGTCTGTGAGAGCACCTACTCGGACGTCGAACACGAGGCCCGAGCGACCGTCGAGGAACGCTTCGCCGAGAGCGTGAAGACGACGCTCTGGGAGGGCGGGACGGTCGTCGTGCCAGCCTTCGCCATCGGGCGCACACAGGAACTGCTCCTGATCTGCGAGGCCTACGACATCCCCTGTTACGTCGACGGGATGGGCAAGGGCGTGACGGAGATGCTCCGCCAGTATCCCGAGTTCGTCCGCGACGCCGACGCGCTCGGGCGGGCGAAATCCCACGCCCGGTTCGTCACCGGTCGGGACGGACAGCGAAAACGGATCGCCGACCAGCAGGCAGCGATCGTCACGACGAGCGGGATGCTCTCCGGCGGGCCGGCGATGACGTACATCCCCGAGATCCGGGCGAATCCGACGAACAAGGTCACGATGACCGGCTACCAGATCGAGGGAACGCCCGGCCGGGAACTCGTCGAGACCGGCAGCGCCGAGATCGATGGCCGCGTGCTGCCGGTCAGCGCACAGGTCGAACAGTACGACTTCTCGGCCCACGCCGACGGGGACGGCCTCAGAACGTTCCTCGAGGCCTACCGGGACGCCGAGGTCCTCATAAATCACGGCGACCGCTGTGACGCGTTCGCCGCCGACCTCCAGGAGACGGGACTCGCAGCACGGGCCCCGACTCTCGACGAGACCGTCCGGATCCAGAACTGATTTCTCGCACGTTACGTGCTGGATATCGTCGTTTTGACTCCCATTCGAGTTAATTTTTTCACCCACTTCCGAGGTTTTTTGTTATCGGAGAGTATAATCGGTGTGTCGTGGTTTCAGAGGCCGTCTACGTCGCTCTCGTCTCCTGTTCGAGCGTCTTCGCGCTCGCGGTTGCGGTCTGGCTGTGGGACGACGAGCGGGGGCTGACGGCACGGTTGTTCGTGGGCGTCGCGCTTCTCAACGGGCTGGCTGGCCTGCTGGTGCTGGGAGAGTTGCTCGCACCGACGCGGTCGCTCGCCACCGGTCTCTATGGGGCCCACGCCGGGGTCGGAAGCGGCGTTTCGGTGTTCACGTTCCTCTTTGCCGTCGCCTACGTGGGCCATCGTCGGTGGCTCACGCGGGGTGTGCTGGGCGGCGTCCTCGGGGCGTGGGTCGCCTACGGTGTGTTCCAGATAACGAATCCTCTGCACAGACTCCTCTGGAGCGAGTACGCGTTCACGGGGTCACAGATCGGCTACGTCGAGGGGACACCGACGCCGCTGTCGATGGTGCTGTTCGTGCCACAGTCGTTGCTCTACCCCGCGGCGATGGCGCTTCTTGGCGCGCACATCTTCTTCGGCCCCCGAACCAGGCGGCGACAGACGGCCGTCCTGTTTGTCGCCCTCCTCGCGCCGTTTTTCGTGCTGTTTACGTGGTTCGGCGGGCTGATTCCCGGGCCGTTTACCGGCGCGCTCGTCGTCGGGTCGACGTGGACGCTGGGGCTGGCTGGCTGGGTCGTCTTCCGGCACGAAGCGTTCGAACTCGCGCCGCTGGCTCGTGATACCGTCTTCGAGGCGCTGGACGAGATGGTCGTCGTGATCGACGGCCAGAGACGGATCCTCGACTACAACGACACAGCGGCCGACACCTTTCCAGCGGTCGCCCGAGGTGAGGGGGATCCCGTCGAGACGGCGATTCCGCAACTCCTCTCGGGCGGACAACCCGTCGACAGTGACGTCCGGGACGGGAGCGACACCGGCAATAGAGCCGATCCCCCGGGGGACGACACAGCGGGGGCGGACAGTGCGTCCACTCCCGGGCCGGAAACGGTCGTCGAGACGGCCGGTTCGTCCAATTCGGCCGACGGATCGACAGTAGACCTGGTCGACGGGTGTCCCGACGACGCGGTGCCGTTCGTCGAGTCGTTCACACGGTACGTCGGCGACACGCTCCGGGAGTACTCGGTGACGGTCACGCCACTGTCGGTCAGGGGCACCGTCGAGGGGTACGCGCTGGTCCTCCGGGACGTGACCGAGCGCCGCCGGCACGTCCGGGACCTCGAACAGCAGACCGCACAGCTCGAACGGCTGGCGAGTACGCTCTCACACGACCTCCGGAACCCGTTGAACGTCGCCCACGGCCGGGTCGAACTCGCCAGACAGGGCGGCGACACCGCCAATCTCGTGAAAGCCAGCGAGGCCCTCGACCGGATGGAACAGATCATCGACGACAGCCTGACGCTCGCTCGCGAGGGCCAGACAATCGACGAGCGCGAGCGGGTCGACCTGGCCACTCTCGCCCGGCGGGCCTGGGAGACGACAGACACCGGCGGCGCGACCCTCGAGGTCGACCCCGAGGTCGCGATCGGCGTCTACAGCGACCCGAGTCGGCTCCAGTCCGTCTTCGAGAACCTCTTTCGCAACTCAGTGGAACACGGGACCGAACTGCCCGAGACGAGTCCCGAACCCGGCACCGCGTCCGCGGAACCCGAACAACCCGTGGGCCCCGACGCGGGCCCGGACGCGGATACGGACGCTGGCACCGGCACGGAGCGGGCACTGGCCCGTGGCGGTGCCGACGGTAGCGAGACCGAAGCCGAATCCGGCGGCGGTGCCGACGAGGCGGACGCGAGCACCGACGTGATCGCACGACAGCTCACCGTCAGACTCGGCCGTCACGCGGACGGGTTCTACGTCGAGGACAACGGCCCCGGGGTTCCGCCCGAGGAGCGCGACGCGGTCTTCGACTACGAGTTCTCGACGGACGAGAACGGGACCGGGCTTGGGCTGGCGATCGTCGAGGCCATCGCCCGTGCACACGGCTGGTCGGTCGAGATGACCGAGGGGAGCGACGGCGGCGCCAGGGTCGTCTTCTCCGGCGTCGACGTCGCCGACACCGCGAACGCCGCCGACTAAGCCGGGTGACCGAACGCCGATAGCTACTGTTCCCGAGAGGAACGGGACAGGACGAACGGACCTGTTCGGGTCGTTCTCGCTGTCTGGGTCGTGCGAGCCGTCAGGCGTCGAGGCTTTCGGGGCGGTAGGCGTCGAGGATGGCCTGCATCTCGACCCAGTCGACGGGCGAGTCCCGGCTGGCGAGTTCGGACTCGAAGTCCGCGAGGCGGCCACCGAAGCGGTCGGTCCAGGCTGGACGTGCGAGGGCGTCGAGGCGGTCGGCCAGTTCGGACCGTCGGTCGGCGGCCGTCTGGAGGTCCTCGGAGACTGACTCGGCGTACCAGGTCTCGAACTCCTCTTTGCGCTCGCCCCACGTCTGCAGGTCGTCCAGCTCCGCGCGCAGGTCGGCGAGCAACACCCCGACGTGTTCGACACGGAGCGTGGCGTCGTACCAGACGACCGGCGGGTCGACGTCCCGGTCGGCCCAGTCCCAGTCGTCCTCGACGTCGGCGTCCGCGGTCGGGAGCGCCTCGGCGGCGGCCGCGACGGCCTCGAGGGCGTCTTCGACCACGGTCAGGTCCTGCTGGACGTCGTTGATCCAGACCTCGGGGTTGGTCACGTCGGTTTCGAACTCCGAGAGCTCCTCTTTGAGTCCGTAGACGCGGGCCTCGATGCGCTGGGCCTCGTCGAAGACCGCCCGGATCTCGTCGGCGACCGCGTACAGCGAGTCGGGGTCCTCGTATCGGTCGGTCAGCGCGTCGTGGCGCTCGGCCAGGTCGTCCGCCTGCTCGGTGAGGCCCCACACTTCCCCCTCGTAGGTGTCGAGTCGTCGCTCGACTGTCTCCAGGTCCGTGATCGGGTCGGCGACCTCGCGGGCGTTCGTGAGTTGCAGTTGCGCCTCCGACGCCTGTTCCCTGGCCCCCGAGACGTTCTGTGCCAGGACGGCCCCGATCTCGTCCAGCGCCGACCGCGTGACGACGTCGTCGTCGGTGACGTACTCCAGCGCTTCGCGCACCTGTTCGCGGTCGCGCGACGCGTCGGCCGCGAGGACGGCCTCGACTGCCTCCTCTAGAGCCATCCCCTCGACGTCGACCTGCGCCGCGACGCTTCCGTCGTCTGCTGTCATGTCACACCAGTATCGACGGACGCGGGATATACCTTCTCACTCGCCCGTCGACGGGACGGAAGGGGACGGGACGGGATCGGACCGGACCGACCCGTCAGTCGTCGTCGCCCAGTCCGGCGCGCTCGCGTTCGGCGGTACGCTCGATGAACTCCTCGGGGAGCGCGTCGACCTCGCCGACCTGGACGCTCCAGAGGTTGGCGTAGAGGCCGTCCTGTGGGAGTAGTTCGTCGTGGCTGCCCTGCTCGACGATGCGGCCGTCGTCCATCACGAGGATCTGGTCGGCGTCCCGTACCGTCGAGAGGCGGTGTGCGATGGCGAAGGTGGTCCGCTCGGCGGTGAGCGCTTCGAGGGACTGCTGGATCAGGACTTCCGTCTCGTTGTCGACGTGGCTCGTCGCCTCGTCGAGGACGAGGATGTCGGGATCTTCGAGGATAGCCCGCGCGATGGCCACCCGCTGGCGCTGGCCACCCGAGAGTTTCACGCCGCGTTCGCCGACCGTGGTGTCGATCCCCTCGGGGAGGTCGGTGACGAACTCCATGGCCCCGGCCATCGAGAGCGCGTCGATTATCTCCTCGTCGTCGGCGTCGAGGCCGTAGGCGACGTTCTCGGCGACAGAGCCGTGGAAGAGATACGGTTCCTGGCTGACGTAGCCGATGTGGTCGCGCAGACTCGACAGCGACACGTCCTCGACGTCGTGTCCGTCGAGTGTGATGGTCCCTTCCTGGGGTTCGTACAGCCGCAAGAGGAGCTTCAGGAGGGTCGTCTTGCCGGCGCCGGTCGGCCCGACGAGTCCGACGAAGTCTCCCGCTTCCGCGGTGAAAGAGGCCTCGTCGATGGAGTTCTCGTCGGCGCCGAGATAGCGGAAGCTGACGTCCTCGTACTCGACGCGGCCCTCGACGCCGTCGAGGTCGATCTTGTCGTCGTCGTCCTCGGCGAAGTCGTAGTAGTCCATCAGCCCGACGATGCGCTCGGCGGCGGCGAAGGCGTACTTGTAGTTGTTGATGACGTTCCCGAACTGGCGCATCGGCCAGAGGTATCGCCGCGAGTACAGCAGGATGGCCGTCAGCGTCCCGAGCGTGAGCCCGCCGGAGAAAAACAGCGGCGGGCCAAAGAGCAGCCAGTAGCCGCCGACGAGGAACGTCAGAACGTAGCCAAAGCCGGTGATCACCCGCAGCGAGGGGAAGAACTTGATGCGGGTCGTAATCGCGTCCCAGTTGGCGTCGAGGTACTCCTCGGAGGCCTCCTCGACGCGGTCGCGCTCGAAGCGCTCCCGGCCGTAGGTCTTGACGACTTCGATGCCGCCGATGTTGTTCTCAAGACGGGAGTTGAGTCCGCCCACGGAGCCTCGCACGCGGCCGTACTTCGGACCGATCGCCTGGACGAACACGTAACTCGCGAGCGCGAGGATGGGGATCGACACCATCCCGACGAGGGCGAGTTGCCAGTTGAGATAGAGCGTGAACGCGGCGACACCGAGGACGAGCACCGAGATGCGGATGCCGGTGTTGAGGTCGTTCGTAAAGAAACTCTCCAGCTGGTTGACGTCGTTGTTGAGGATGGACATGATCTCGCCAGTCTGCTTGTCGTCGAAAAAGCTCATGTCCTGGCGCTGGACGACGTCGTAGGTGTCGACGCGGACCTCGTGCTGGAGGTGCTGGGCGAAGCGGTTCCACGCCCAGGAGTTGATCCAGTTGAGTACGGCGACGCCGAGGTAGACGGCCCCCGTCAACCCGACGGCGAACCAGAACTGTCCCTCCTCGCTGGGGGGGATCACCGACGCCGGGACGAGCGGGAGCGTGAACTGCTGGTCGCCGACGAACAGCGAGTCGATGGCCGTCGCGAGGATGAGCGCCGGCACGAGTTCGAGAAACCGTGCGACGATACTCGCGACGGCGCCGACGCTGAACTCGGGAACGTACCCCCGACCGTAGTCGGTGAATATCTGCCACATCGGCCGGTCGACACCCTCTCCGAGGTCTTCGAACGCGCCGGCGTCGTCGTTCCCGCCGGAGAAACCCCATGCCATGCCCCCCCGTTACCGCTGCCCGCGTAAAAAGCTGACTGTCGAGTCAGTTAGTCACTCCGCGGTCACCGGAGACCGCTCACGGGGTGTCGATAGAGTGCCAGACAGCGTGACGGGACCGCGGCGTCACTCTTCCATCCGGTTGGCGATGTACTGGCCCGCCAGCAGGCCGGCACCGCCAAAGAGCACGAGCGAGAGCAGTGCGACCGGCGACGCTGGCGCGCCGAGTACGCTGACCGCGATCGCGTACATCCCGACGACGACGATCAGTCCGACGAGCATCCGCCAGGCTTCGGCCATCGACGGGAGTTCGAGGCGGGCGAGCATAACGTCTGTGCAAGGGTGCCAGCGTACTGTTCACACCGCACCCTCCTGTGTGTCGGGCGATCATGCAGAGTGTAGTGTTATCATCGGTTTCAGCCGCTCGTGGTGTGGAGAATCGGGTTGCCGACAGCACCGCGGGCTTCCATCTCACCAGCACGAGCGCGGTCGGGACGATCGCGACTGCGGTCGCGACGACTGCAACAACCCGATTTGCTCAACGCACTAGAAGAATTGCACAGACAGCCGTCGTCGACTCACTCTCCGGCGATCTCGCGGAGCGCTCCGCGGAGTGCGACGCCGAGTTCCTCGAAGCGGTCGAGATCCATCGAGTCGGTCGTGACGAAGGCGCCGTGTTCGCCGTCGATCACGCGAGTGAGATAGCCGTGCTCGAAGACGCGGATCGTGCACTCGTAGGGGCCGAGTTCGCTGTTGCCGTAGTCGGTCTGTGCGCGAAAGCCCAGGCGTTCGGTATCGGCGAAGCCGACCAGGTCCGCGTCGGACTCCAGGTCGCTCCTGAGATAGACCTGCTCTATCACGTCGGCCTCGTCGAAGTAGGTGATGCTGCGCAGTTCGTCACCGACGGTCGTCCGCGCCGTGCTGACCAGCGTCTCCCTGTCCGCGTCCGAGAGCGAGGGCATGCGACGGGCTACGAACGGCCCCCTTATCAACCGTGCTATCCGTTGGCAGTCGTCGGGAAACCCGACCGTCGCCGGATCGAAGAGCGGTTTCCGGGGCCCGTCGGGCGACGCCGATCCGCTGACTGTATAGTCAGTTAGTTTTCACGGAAGACTTTTTACGGCGTCTACCGACCCACGAGTATGAGCGGTGAGGTGGACGACGAGGAGTCAGAGGGTGACTCGGGAGAGGGTGCCGAGGACACCCACGATGCCATCATGGGAGCGACGTATCACGCGCTGTGCAAGCACGGATACGCCCACCTCACCATGCAGGACATCGCCGACGAGTTCGACAAGAGTCGGCCGCTCTTGCACTATCACTACGACACCAAAGAGGAGTTGATGCTCGCGTTCGTGGACAACATGGTCGGGTGGGTCGGCGGCCAGCTCGCCGAGTCCGAAACCCGGGACCCGCTCGAACGCATGGAGGAGTACGTCGACGGGTTCGTCATCGACCCGGGCGAGGAGGACCGCGAGACGTTCGCACTCGCACTGCTCGAACTCCGGGTCCAGGCCGTCCACAACGACGATTTCCGCCGGAAGCTCGACCGCCACTATCGGAACAACGTCGACACTGTCGTCGACATCATCGTGGCCGGCATCGACGCTGACGTCTTCCGCGAGGTCGACCCCGACGCGGTCGGCGAGTTCATCTACACCGCGATGGTCGGCGCCCGGATGTACCAGGTGACGATGGGTGCCGAACACGCCAGTCGCCGGATGCGTGACGCCCTCGCCGAGTTCGTCGTCGACGACCTCGTGGTCGACGGCCGCACCACCGACGAGTACTCCGGCCAGACCTGGTGATGCAACGCACACACCTCGATTTCGACCGGTTTTTCGACGTCCGACTGTCCACAGACGACGCCCAGGCCGCCGAGATGACGCTCGAACCCGGCCGGTCGACCGGCGGGCCCGACAACTTCCACGCCGACAGCGACCAGTGGCTCTACGTCGTCTCCGGCTCGGGCCGTGCCACCGTCGACGGCGAGGACGTTCGACTCGACGCGGGGGACCTCGTCGTCGTCGAGGCCGGCGAGACACACGAGATCGAAAACGACGGCGACGAGGACCTCCGGACGCTCAACCTCTACGTCCCGCCCGATTACTGACCACCCGAATACCGACCGCCCGACGTGGCACGCCCGGGGCGGACTCACTCGCGAACGTCGCCGTCGGGACTCGACCACCGGCAGTTATCGCCGGTGATAGTCGCGGCCGATTGTTTATGAGGTATCGTTCCAGAGAGAGGACAGAGGCACGGCCCGTATGAGTTTAGAACCGATTCGAGAGGACGAACGAGTCGTCGAGACGGCCACGACGGTACGCGAAGAAGTCGGGGCGGCGAGCGAGACGGCGGTACCGGAGTCCGAGACGACGGCGCCGGAGACCGGTTCGGCCTGGTGGGTCGAACTGGTGTTCGGGTCGGTCTGCTGTCTGACGGCGGCGGCCGTCGGACTCGCACACACGTCGATCGGCCCGCTGGCCGGGATACGAGTCGTCTACGGCACGGTTCCGACACTCCTCTATCTCGTCGTCGCGACGGTCCTGGGCGTCCTGTTTCTCCGCTCGGGGTTGCGCTGACCGTCACGGATCGCCGCGACGACGCCGCCGAGAGTGGCGCGACCGACAGCCGAGACACCGGCGACTCCGTCGTCGGCCACACCGGCGCAAGGCGGCCCCGTGTCGACGGCTAGTATCGTCAGTTTCCGGAGCCTTGTCGCTTAATGTTCCACGGTACAGTAGTGGACGTATGCGACCGACACACACAGCAAGCCGACCGACGCCCGACCGACCGGGGAGGTGGTCGGCGTGGGCATAGAGACGACCGACGCCGAGGAGGTACGGCCCGGCGAGATGGTCGGCACGGCCGTCCAGCGTCGGGAGGACCGACGCCTGCTCACCGGCGACGCCCGCTACACCGACGACATCCAGCACGCACGGACCGGCTACATGGCACTGCTGGGCAGCCAGTACGCCCACGCGCGCATCGAAGCTATCGACACGAGCGGCGCCGAGGCGATGGACGAGGTGGTCGCAGTCTACACGTTCGAGGACCTCGTCGGCGCGGGGCTGGACGGGGCGATGCCCCCCGCAGAACTCGACGCCGAGGACATCAATCGCGACGAGGAACCCGACGAGGACGGGGACGTCGAGGTCGCTCGGCCGCTCCTGGCCGACGGGCGGGTGCGCTACCAGGGCCAGCCGGTCGCGGCCGTCGTCGCGACGGAGCGCTACGCCGCCTTCGACGCGCTGGACGCCATCGACGTCGACTACGAGCGCCTCGACGCGGCGACGGACCTGGAGGACGCGGCATCGGGCGAGGCCGAACCGATCCACGAGTTCGCCGCCGACAACGTCGCCTTCGAGTGGGACACGGGCGACCGGGACGCCACCGAGGAAGTCTTCGAGCGGGCCGACCACGTCGTCTCCCTGGACACGGGGAACAACCGCGTCATTCCGACGGCGCTCGAGCCCCGCGCCGCGGTCGCCCAGTACAGGCCCTCGGACGACCAGCTCGTCGTCGAACTCTCCAGCCAGAACCCCCACGCCGTCCAGAAGCGCCTCTCGGAGACGCTCGACGTCCCGCGCCACCGCGTCACCGTCCGCGTGCCGGACGTCGGCGGCGGCTTCGGCGCGAAACTCCAGCCCTACTCGGGTCACCTGCTTGCCGCCTGGTGTGCCATGGACCTGGACAGGCCGGTCAAGTGGCAGGCCCGCCGCACCGACGACTTCCTCTCGATGATCCACGCCCGCCGCCAGGATACCACCGTCGAGGCCGCACTCGACGACGAGGGACACCTCCTGGGGCTGCGCGGCGAGATCGACGCCGACCTGGGCGGATATCCCACCGGCGGCGGTATCGGCATCCCACGGGGGACGGCGGGAATGCTCGCCGGCGCCTACGACTTCGAAGCCGCCCACGTCACGGTCAGAGGCGTGCTCACGAACACGGCACCGATCTCGGCCTACCGTGGTGCGGGCCGCCCCGAAGCAGCGTACATCATCGAACGGCTCGCCAGCACCTGCGCCCGCGAACTCGATATCGACCCCGCCGAGTTCCGGCGACGGAACTACCTCCCGCCAGAGACATTCCCGGTCGAGACGGCGCTGGGCAACGAGTACGACAGCGGCGAGTACGCGAAGGCCCTCGACCGCGCGCTCGAACACCTCGACTACGACGACGTCCGCGAACGACAGCAGGCGGCCCGCGAGGACGGGCGCTATCTCGGCGTCGGCTTCTCCTCGTACGTCGAGATCTGTGGCGGCTGGGAGGGCGACCTCGAGAGCGGCCAGATCCGAGTCAACGCCGACGGGCAGGTGACGATCGCGACCGGGACGCAGGACACGGGTCAGGGCCACGCGACGAGTTACGCGCAGGTCGTCGCCGACGAACTCGGGATCCCCGCCGACGACATCGAGGTCGTCGAGGGCGACACCGACAAAGTGACCGAGGGCGGCGGGACTGCGGGCAGTCGCAGTCTGCCGATGGCGGGGAGTGTCCTCCAGCGCTCGGCCGAGAAGATCGTCGAGAAAGCGCGGCTGGTCGCCGCGGGCGAACTCGAGGCCGCGCCCGAGGACGTCGAGTTCGACGACGGCGAGTTCCACGTCACGGGCGCGCCCGGCCGGTCGGTGGGCTTCCAGACCGTCGCGGCGGCCGCCTACGACCCCGGCGACCTGCCCGAGGACGTCGAACCCGGACTGGAAGCGTCGTCGTACTTCGAACCCGACGGGTCGACGGCTCCCTTCGGCACGCACGTCGCGGTCGTCGAGGTCGAACCGGAGACCGGCGAAGTCTCCCTGGAGCGCTTTATCGCGGTCGACGACGTCGGGCCGCAGGTCAATCCGAAACTCGTCGAGGGCCAGATAATGGGCGGGGTCGCCCAGGGTATCGGGCAGGCCCTCTACGAGGACGGCCGCTACGACGAGAGCGGCAACCTCGCGACTGCCTCGCTGCAGGACTACGCTATTCCCAAGTCCTTCGACATCCCCGAGATCGAGTGGGACAGTACCGTGACGCCGTCGCCGAACAACCCCCTGGGCGTCAAGGGCGTCGGCGAGGCCGGGACGATCGGTTCGATGGCCGCCGTCGTCAACGCCGCCATCGACGCCGTCGAACCGCTCGGCGTCGACCGCCTGGACATGCCACTCTCGAACGAACGCGTCTGGTCGGCCATCGAATCGGCCGAGGACTGACGATTCTCCGGTGCCTGTCGGGGTGTCGACCCAGGTGCCGGAGAAACGTTCACTTTGGGTTGTGCGTTGAGCAATTGGAGTCGGTGCAGTTGCCGCAACCACGGTCGTGCCCGTTGTGACCGCAGTCATCATCGTGCGATGGAAGCCCTCGGCGTGCTCGCGGTCGCTGAGCGAGATATCCGCGCTCTCGGCACCGCCTGCTCA
>Ga0207771_100129_pt1 | contig 54302 bp, 55 predicted proteins | sample A23M2SouthBayCA_2_FD_187731 | JGI IMG/M metagenome (GOLD analysis project Ga0207771, IMG submission 187731) | Aerobic enrichment media microbial communities from Eden Landing Ponds, California, USA - A23 M2 (2) (SPAdes) | ecosystem: Environmental > Aquatic > Marine > Unclassified | place... | reverse complement strand
CCGAGGCTCGCGTGCGCCTGACTGGCGGGCGCGAGGTCAACCTCGACGCCGACGAGCAGCACCTCCCCTTCGAGGCCGGAGCCGACGGGATGCTCACCGGCGACTACCTGACGACCAGCGGCCAATCGCCCGGCGATGACATCGAGACCGTCGAGCGCGCGGGCCTGGAACCGAACATGGACGCAAACGAGTTCGATCCCGACGCGGTCAAAGCCCGCGGCGACGGCGGCGTCGAGACCGACGCCGGACCCGACACCGCCGCGGGAACGGCGACCAGCGAAGCGGAATCGAGCGACTAAGACACGACAACTATGGACGACATTCGATTCGCAGTACTTGGCACCGGAGGTATCGGCAGACGAACGCTCGACGTCGCGACCCACAAAGACGGACTCACTGCGGTCGCGGCCTGTGACCGCAACGGCGTCGCGATCGACCACGACGGGCTGGACGTGACCGAACTGCTCGATGCGACGGAGGGCAACATCGCGAGCGGTCCCGAGGACGACCCCGACGTTGCTGCCGATGTCGGCGGGAGCGACGCGACCGACGGCTCGTCTGATCTGCGATCAGACGGCGGCGCGCAGGCTACCGCGACGGGCGACGGCGTCAAACAGCACGGCCAGCAGGCTGGCGTCGTCGCCAGCGAACAGGGCCGTGAGACCGAGACACCGATCGACGACGTGATCGCCGAATCCGACGGGATCGACGCAGTGTTGATGGCCCTGCCCAATCTCGAACACGACTTCATCCCGCGCGTGGCCGAGCGCTTCGCGGCGGCCGACTACGAGGGCGTCCTCGTCGACGTGCTCAAGCGCTCACGCGTGATCGGCATGCTCGACGACCGCGCGGACACGCTCGAAGAATCGGGGATCACCTTCGTCTGTGGCGCTGGCGCGACCCCTGGCTTCCTGACGGGTGCTGCCGCACTCGCTGCCCAGTCGTTCGTCGAGATCGACGCAGTCGAGATCTGGTGGGGCGTCGGCCTGAAGTCCGGCTACGAGGACAACCGCGGCACTGTCCGCGAGGACATCGCCCACCTCGACGGCTACGACATCGAACGCGCTCGCGAGATGAGCGAACAGGAGATCGAAGCGCTACTCGCCGAGCACGACGGCCGACTGGAGTTCCACGACATGGAACACGCCGACGACGTGTTGCTGGAACGGGCCGGTATCTGTGACGCCGAAGACGTGTCGGTCGGTGGCGTGCTGGACGTGCGCGCCGACGAGAAACCGACGACGACGACCGTCCGGGTCACCGGGACGACCTTCGACGGCGAGACCGGGACCAACACTTTCCAACTGGACGACGCCACGAGCATGGAGGCCAACGTCAATGGCCCGGCGATCGGCTACCTGAAGGCCGCCGTCCTGCGCAATCGTGCGGGCGACTACGGCGTCTACGGGCCGGCCGAAGTGATGCCGAGCTTCTGAGATGACGCACGGATTTTCACTCGACGAGCGCCTCCGGGAGCGCGACGCACGCGACCTCCGTCGGCATCTTCGGCCCGCCGAGTCGATCGCCCGTGAGACCCGTTTCGCCGACGACCCGAAGGGCGGGTCGATCGACTTCGGGGACCCGGAACTGGTCTTTGCGGCGAACAACTACCTCGGGCTGGCAGACGACGGGCGCGTCCAGCGGGCCGCCGAGACAGCGGCGCGGTCGGTCGGGACCGGTGCCGGCGCGTCACGGCTCGTGACCGGCGACACTGCACTCCACCGATCACTGGAGGGCGACCTCGCCGATTGCAAGGGGACCGAGCGCGCGCTCGTCTTCTCTTCGGGCTACGCCGCCAACGTCGGCACCATCGACGCCCTCGGGCCGGACGTGGTCTTCTCGGACGAACTGAACCACGCCAGCATCATCGACGGCTGTCGGATCGGAGCCGCCGAGACCGTCGTGTACGACCACTGCGATCCCGACGATCTGGCGAGCGCGATGGCCCGCCGGGAGCGAGCAGCGCCCGAGACAGACGAGTCGTGGCTCGTCGTCACCGACAGCGTGTTCTCGATGGACGGCGACATCGCACCACTGGCCCAATTGTGTGACGTGGCCGAGCGCTACGGCGCGTGGGTGATGGTCGACGAGGCCCACGCGACCGGGGTGTTCGGCGAGACTGGCGGCGGTGTCGTACAGCGCGAGGGACTGAGCGACCGCGTCGACGTGCAACTGGGCACGCTCTCGAAGGCGCTGGCTGCACAGGGTGGCTACGTCGCCGGGGACGAGACCCTCATCGAGACGCTCCTGAACGCGGCGCGTCCCTTCGTCTTCTCGACCGGTCTCGCGCCGCCAGCGGCCGGCGCGGCCCGCGAAGCCCTTCGGATCGCCCGCGAGGGTGAGCGCCGTGACCGGCTCTGGACGGTCGTCGCGGACCTTCGCGACGGTCTCGAATCGGCCGGCTTCGAGGTGCTCGGTCAGTCCCACATTCTGCCGGTGCTGGTCGGAGACAGAGCGGACGCACTCGCGCTGGAACGAGCGGTTCGCGACCGTGGCATCGTCGCCCCGGCGATCCGGCCACCGACGGTCCCCGAAGGCGAGTCTCGTCTCAGAGTCGCCCCGATGGCGACCCACACCGACGCAGAGATCGACCGCTGTCTCGCGGCCTTCAGGGCGGCCGGCGAGGAGGTGGGGCTGCGGTGAGCCTGTTCGTCGTCGGCACCGACACCGGCGTCGGCAAGACCGTCGTCACCGCCGGGCTGGTCGGGTGGCTCAGGCAGGACGGTCTCGACGCCGTCGGGGTCAAGCCCTGCCAGACCGGTGCGCCCGAGGACGACGACGCCCGATTCGTCGCGCAGGTCTGTGGCGAGCGCGACGCCGCGACGTGTGGCCCACGGCTCGGCCCGGCGCTCGCACCGGCAGTGGCCGCTCGCGAGACCGACACGATGCTGTCGTACGACGAAATCCGAGAACACTGCCGGGCAGCCATCGACGAGCGCGACCGTGCCATCGTCGAGGGCATCGGTGGACTCCGGGTCCCGCTCACCGAACAGACGGACGTACTCGATCTCGTCGACGATCTCGACCTGCCGACGCTCGTCGTCGCCCGCTCGGGGCTGGGTACGCTCAATCACACGGCCCTGACCGTCGAGGCGCTTCGCGAGCGTGGTGTGACCGTCCGCGGGGTCGTCCTCAATCAGTACGAGGGCGCGAGCGTCGCCGAGCGAACGAACCCCGCAGTGATCGAGGCGATGACGGACTGTCCCGTGGCGACGCTGCCACCGATCTCGGTCGACGACGGGACAGCACTGGCCGGGGACGGCGAGGCGGTGATCGACGCGGTCGCGTCGGCACTCCCGTCGGCGTTTCGCGAAAAATAGCGGACGAGTGCGTCGCTACAGACCGAGCGAGAGGATCCGCTCGACGTCGACGCTCTCGTCGAGGAGCTGTCCCATCCGCTCGACCGTCGCCTCGTTGCGGGTCCGGCCCGAGCGAAGCAGGTTCTCGACGCGATCGATCGTGGTCCGGGTGTCCGATTGGACCAGCAAGATCGGCACACCTTCTTCCTGAGCACGTCCAAGGACGGCACTGGCAGGCCGAAATCCACCGGTGAGCAGGAGGGCCTTGATGCCGGCCGCTTCGAGCGCGGCGGTCTGGATCTCCGAGCGGTCGCCACCGGTAATCATGATTGCGTCCCGGGTGCGCCGGAACTGATCGAGCGCGCTGTTTCCGCCCATCGCCCCGACGGTGAAGCGCTCGACGTGGTCGTCGAGTCCGATCTCTGGCGTCAGAACGTCACAGCCCAGACTCCGAGCGAGATCCTCGATCGTGACGCCAGCCAGTTCCTGGACACGGGGGAGCGCACCGTAGACCCGCGCGTCCTTGCTGTCGAGGAACGGCATCACGTCGTCGTTGAGTTCGTCCATCTTGGCGTCCGCGACGCCGTTGAAGACGATCCCTTCGAGGCGGTCGCCAATGCTCCGGGCACTCGAAAGCACCTCGTCGGTCGTCGAGACCGATTCGTAGCCCGTCACCAGCAGGACGCGAGCGTCGAGCGCCTCGGCGATGTCCCCGTCGGTCAGATCGACGATACTGCCCGTCGCGAGGTCGCCACTGCCCTCGACGATCATCAGGTCCTTCTCTTCGGCGAGGTCCTCGAAGTTCTCGACGACCTGCTGTCGGAGTTCGTCGGGGTCCTCGCGCCCGCGGATGGCCTCCTGAATGAACGTCGGCGAGTAGACGATCGGTTCCATCTCGTGCATCTCGGCGTCGAGGTCCAGTAGCTCACGGGCGAGCATCGGGTCCTCGTCGCGGGTCTTGCCGACCGCGCTCTGCAGGCGCGTGCCCTTGGGTTTCATGTAGCCCACGTCGTAGCCGGCCTGCTGTGCGTGCCGGGCCAGGGCGAGGGTGATCGCTGTCTTGCCGATGCCGTCGTCCGTCGAGGTGACCAGTAGTGTGTTCATAGTTCCTCCTGATCGAGGGTCAATCGCAGATCGATAGCCGCCACCCCGTCCGGGGTTGCGACCAGCGGATTGATATCTAATTCAAGAATCGCAGGGAAGTCACTAACCAGTTGCGACAGGCGCTGGATGGTTTCGACGAGACCATCCTCGTCGACCGGTGCACGTCCGCGAGCACCACGCAACAGCGGGGCCGACTCGATATCGTCGAGCATCGACCGCGCTTCCGGCTCCGACACCGGTGCGACTCGCAAGGTCGTATCCTCCAGCACTTCGACGAAGATCCCGCCGAGTCCGAACAGGACGAGCGGTCCGAATTGCGGGTCGCGGTTGACGCCGAGGATCGTCTCGGTGCCCGCCTCGACATCGACCATCTCCTGTACTTGCACGCCGAGGATACTCGCGTCGCGCTGGTAGTTTCGCGCCCGGACGACCAGATCCTCGTAGGTGTCGCGGACGTCTTCGGGGGCGACACCGACCTCGACGCCGCCGATATCCGATTTGTGGAGGATGTCGGGGCTGACGATCTTCATCACGACCTCGTCGCCGATTTCCTCCGCGACCCGCTGGGCTTCGGTCGGCGACTTTACGACCTCGCCGTGAGGCGTTGGGATGCCGTAGGCATCGAGCAACCCCATCGCTTCGACGCCGAGACGGTTCTGGTTCCGGTCGGCCGCCGACTGCAGGATATCACGGGCGCGCTCGCGGTCCACGTCGAACGTCTCGGGGTCGACGTACTCCCGTGACTGGATGTCGTCGTATTCGGCCAGCGCGTCGAGACTGTCGACGGCGCGGGCCGGATCGAAGTAGTTCGGGATGCCCGATTCGGTGAGCGTCGGGGCCGCCGGACCGACGCTCTTGCCGCCCATCAGGGTGGTCGCGACGGGAATCTCGTACTCCGCCTGTACGTCGACGACGACCTCGGCGAGGGTCTCGAAGTCGAGCACCGCCGTCGGGCAGGCGACGACGACCGCCATCGCGACGTTGTCGTCGGCGAGTACCGTCTCCAGTGCCGCCTCGAAGCGAGCGGCCGGCGCGTCGCCGATGATGTCGACGGGATTGTAGATGTTGGCTTCGTCGGGCATCGTCTCGGCGAGCCGTTCGATCGTATGATCGGTGAAATCAGCCAGTTCGAGGTCGCTGTCGCCGACGGCGTCGGTCGTCATCACGCCGGGACCGCCAGCGTTCGTGACGATGGCGACCTCCTTGCCGTCGGGCAGGGGCTGATCCGAGAGGATCTGGGCGTAGTCGAACAGCTCCTGGACCGTCTCGACACGGAGCGCCCCGGACTGTTCGAGACCCGCCTCGTATGCCTCCTCCGAGCCAGCCATCGCGCCGGTGTGGGAGGCGGCAGCGCTCGCACCGGCGTCGGTTCGGCCGGATTTGACGAGGACGATAGGGGTGTCTTGGGTGACCTCGCGGGCGGTCTGAACGAAGCCAGCGCCGTCCTCGATGTCTTCGAGGTAGCCCAGAATCACGTCGGTGTCGGGATCAGATCCCCACTCGTCGATGAAGTCCCGTTCGTCGAGCACTGCCTTGTTGCCGAGTGAGACGATATCCTTGAAGCCCACGTCACGCTCGGCGGCCCAGTCCAGTACGGCCGTGACGAACGCGCCGGACTGGCTCATAAAGGAGATGTCCCCGTCGGTCGCCATCTCGTTGCCAAAGGTGGCGTTGAGTCCTTTCGGGGTGCTCATGATGCCGAGACTGTTCGGCCCGACGAGATTGAGATCGTGCTCGCGGGCCGCGTCTTTGAGATCTTTCTCTCGTGCTGCGCCCTCGGTGCCGGTCTCACCGAAGCCAGCGGTGATGACGACGACGTTCTCGATGCCGGCCTCGCCGACCTCGCGGATGGACTGGACGGCCACATCTGGCGGAACGACGACGATCGCCACGTCGATTTCGTCGTCGACGGCACCGATCGTGTCGTAACAGGGCAAGCCAAACACTTCGTCTTTGTACGGGTTGACGGCGACGATATCACCCGTGAACGACGCCTGTAGATTTTCGGTGATCGCACGACCGACCGCGCCATCTGAATCTGTCGCACCCACGACGGCGACCCGGTCGGGCGAAAACAACGTTGAGAGGCGTCCCATGCAGTTCGATATTTTCGACGTGGCAGGATAACTCTGCTGGGGGAATCCCACGACGTGGAAACGCCCGAAAGGCGACGGCGAGATTTATGTCCGTGTCGGCCGGAGAGAAACCGACAGCGATGGACGAAAACACACTCCTCGACCGACAGCACGTCGAGGCTGTGGCGACGGAGTACGATATCGTCGCCGACGATCTCGCGACGACACTCACGGCCCATCAGGACGCCATCGAAGACCGCCCCGGCGTCGAGAACATCGTGTACGAGTGGCGCAAACAGTACGAGGACCCGCTGATCGCTCGCACGAAGACGGCCTACTATCTCGTGCTCCCGAGTCACGTCTGGGACGAGTTTGGCGCGGCACTCGATCTCGACGAGCAGGAACTGGCGGCGGTCGTCGAGGTCCACCGGCGGACGGTCGCTGCCGATACCGACGCACCCGACACACCGAACGAGACGGCGACGTACGTCGCGCTGGATCGGACGTTGTGACGGGCGAGCACAGTGCTATCGTGGATCGAGTCGCAAATGACATCGATGGCGACGACATCTCGAAGACGGCGCGCCCCGACAGAATCGCCGATGTAAGAGCGGCCAAACTGAAAGCTGCTATCGCCAGAGTTCGACCGTGAGATCGGTCGCGATCCAGCCGTCCGAGTTTCCTTCTTCGGTAAAGACGGTGCGTTCGGGCGTACACTTGTGTGCGCTCACCATCGTCTCTGCGGAGTCGTGTGCCGCCTCTCGTTCCGATGCGGGAGCCATTGGAGAAGGTTAGGCAGGCCTAAAGCTAAAAGAGTTTTGGTTTGCCTAATCCACTCGACTGGGTTTTTATAGCTCACGGTGCAAGGGCCGGATATGAGTAGCTCCGACGACGACCTCGCCAGTCTGGTCGGCGACCTCGTCACCACGCTGAGACGCCTCGACGACGAGTTCGAGCCACGGACGGACGATGGTCGTCCGCGCCCGCCCACGCCTCGCGAACTGCTTCACCTGACGAGCGATGTCGCGATTCCCGCGACGATTCTCTTGCTCAGGAGCAACATCGAGGCGCTGAAACTCTTACAGCGGGCACTGCGGATGGCCGACGGACGGCCGCCGACCGAGAGAGGGTCTGCCGAGGTCAGACAGCGCGCAGAACAACTCAGTGCCACGACGCTGTCGAAACTCGACGGCGCGCTCGCAGACCTGCAGGACGCCGTCGAGGGTCGGCCAACGGACGACGATGCGCGCGAACTGCTGACGGAAGCGCGACGACTCAGATCCGAAATCGAGGACCGATTAGGAGAATCAGACAATGGTCCGCTGCAGGTCGACAGTGACTCGTCCGACGACACACTCGACACGACCGACGAGGACGTGCCGGTCGACGTTGACGCGGAACTCCAGTCACTCAGGGACGATATGGCCGACGGAGACGACCGCGAGGGTCAGGACGGCGAAGAATCGCCCTGATCGGTATCGAGCGGCGACCAATATTCTGCGTTCGGTACCACGTGTAAGCGATCCACGACCCGTACGAATCTGGACTCGGAACCGAGTCAAAGAGATAGTTCAATAAACATAATGATTTATAACGAATGGGCGGGAATGAGGTATCACCCATGCCCGCGACAGAGACGACGGGGGAGCTTCGAGCGCGGCTGTACGTTCGAGAGACCCTTCCGAAACCGGCGAAACGGTGCAGCCAGACGATCATCGCTCGACTGGAGCGACTCGCCGCAGACGGCGTCCTCGGAGAGTACAGCGTAACGTCGTGGGCAAAGCGCCTCCCGATCGACGGCACCGAACACCCGGACCAGCGGGCACGCTACAACGAGTTCAGCCAGTGGGCGCGCCACAACGGTGTCAGGCTGACACCGTTTTTCGACACCCGCGAATGCTACTCGATGCAGACCGGTAAAAAGCGACAGGAGCTGGTCTTCCCGGCGATCTGCCTCGCGGTCTATGCAGGAGACGACCTGCAAACGGTCGCACCACACGCCCGCGAGAGCGCGACCGAATCGGTCACCGACTGCCTCGAACGGTTGTCCGACCAGCCACCAGAGGAGGCGGTCCACCAAACGACATTGACAGCCGACTGAATCGATCGATTCCGCCCGCTGCCGATCCCGACGCTGAAAGCTCGACCAAGTCGACGCGTAGCTTCGTTCGAGCCTGTTGCTCGCGGCCAAGCCCGCTCACTGGACAGGCTCTCACTGATCGCTTCCAACCCATTGTTCGGCGATCAAACGCCTCACTGGATCGGTTGGAACCGATACCCGTCCCAGTCCTGACTCGCCGGCTCCTTGATGCCGACATCGGGATCACGGAGTTCCTCGACGTACACCGGTTCGACGATGTCGCCGGTCTCGACGTCGTCGGTCGTGACCTGACCGATGGCGCGGACGAACGTGTCTTCGACATCGAACTCGACGATCGCCAGGGTGTTCGGTTCGCGCACGCCCGGCGGGGTCGCCGTCGAGTGAGTCCAGGTGACGACCTCGCCGCGCCGGTCCGAGAGATCGATCGTCTCGGTCTGTTTCTCGCCACATTCGGGACAGAGCGTGTGACCGGGGTACGTTACGTGACCGTTCGCACAGCGGTGTGCGTCGAACGTCATTGTGCAGCCTCCATGATCGTGGTGATGACACAGTTGCCAAAGCCACCGACGTTACAGGCCAGTCCCACGTCGGCCTCGACCTGTCGCGGGCCGGCCTCGCCGACGAGCTGTTCGTAGATCTCGACGCCCTGAGCGACGCCGCTCGCACCTAGTGGGTGACCCTTCGATTTCAGGCCGCCGGAGGTGTTGATCGGCAGTTCGCCGTCCTTGTCGGTGTAGCCCTCCATCGCGAGTTCCCAGGCGGTGCCCTGGTCTGCGACGCCGATGCCCTCTAGCTGGAGGAATTCGAGGATGGTGAACATGTCGTGGAGTTCGGCAACATCGAGGTCGTCGGGACCCAGACCGGCCATCTCGTAAGCCTGCTGGCTGGACTCGACGACGCCGCCCATGATCGTCGGATCGTCGCGCTCGTGGACGACGTGGGTGTCGGTCGCGCCACCGATCCCGGAGATCACGGCGTAGTCGTCGGTGAGTTCGGCCGCGCGTTCCTCGGTGGTAAAGAGCATCGCCGCGCTGCCGTCCGTGATCGGACAGAAGTCGTAGAGACGCAGCGGGTCGGCGACGATCGGAGAGTCGAGGGCTTTCTCCATCGTGATCTCTTTCTGGAACTGGGCGTGGGGGTTGTCGACGCCGTTCTTGTGATTCTTGACGGCGACTTTCGCCAGCGACTCGCGAGGTGCGTCGAACCGTTCGAGGTAGTGGCGAGCGGTCAGCCCCGCGAACGAGGGCAGCGTCACGCCGTGTTTGTACTCGTCAGGATGCGTGATCGAGGCGATCACGTCCGTCGCCTCGGGCGTCGTCTTGTGGGTCATCTTCTCGCCACCGACGAGCAGTGTCATGTCGCTCGCGCCGGAGGCAATCGATTGCCAGGCCTCGTAGATGCCCGCACCGCCGGAAGAGGAGGTCTGGTCGACACGCTCACTGTAGGCCGGCAACAGCCCCAGATCGTGGGCCAGCCAGTTCATCACGCCCGTCTGTCCCTCGAACTCACCGCTTGCCATGTTCGAGACGTACAGATGCTCTACGTCGTCGTTGTCGATGGGGGCGTCGGACAGACACGCCTCACCTGCTTCCGCGAGTAGGTCGCGGAGCCAGGCGTCGCGCTGACCGAACTTCGTCATCGACGCTTCGAGTACGGCGACTTCCATGTCACAGCACTCTCACGGGGGTATTGTGTTCGTTGTGGTTCCAGTTGTCTTTGCCCTGACTTGTCACTCGATCATTTACTTTCGATCGTGTGGATTCTCACCGCCCAGGAGTCCGGAGAAAGTATATCAGTGTCCCCCTGCCAGAGAGACACATGCAGGAAGCCTGGATACAGCTCCAGTGTCCCGATTGCGCGACCGAGTGGGAAGCGAGCGTGAGCGATCTGCCAGCGTCGAGCCAGCAGTTCCAGTGTGACCACTGCGATAGCTCCCGCCCGATGGCCGAATTCACCAAGACGGCCCGTGATCTCGAAGTGCTGCGAGATATGAACGGCGAGGCATAGCCAGCGTTCGTCTCGGTCTCGCGGCTATTTTTGCGTGTCTGAGGAGTCAACGAGTGGTAACGCTTCGTGTCGATACAGGAACCCCGCTGTGCCCCCGACGGCGACACCGATCAACACCGGCACCGAGTCGATGACACTTGGGATCGGCGGGTTTGACAGCACGAGGACCTGTCCTAGTGTCGAAAAGACGAGCGTCAGGACGAGCGTCGACAGCAAGCGAAAGAGAGCCTGTTGCACCGTGGGATCGAGCCGTGGGATGTCCATCTCAACGGTAGAAGGAACGTCCCGCAGCCTTCCACTCGTCGCCTTTCTCGACCTGCCCGGGTCGGCGGCGCTTGCCGAAGCGTTCGAGACGGCCTTCGAGCACCCATTCGTTTGCGTACTCCGGACCGTCGTCCGCTGCCGCTGCAGCGGCGGCCGCGCGCTGGCGGTCAGTGATGTGGGCACCGATGGCGGTGGCGATAGCGGCGGCTTCGGAGTTCGAGGCGTCGGCCGGCAGCGACACGTCGAGTTCCCGCTCTCCGGCGGTGATCGAGACCGTCGCGTCCGTCTCGGACTCGTCGGCGGTCTCCGTCGATTCGGTGTCGTCGGTCGATTCGAGTGAGGACATGGTCACAGTGGGATGTTGCCGTGGTCTTTCGGCGGGGACTCCTCGCGCTTGCGTTCCAGCAGATCGAGGTCGTCGATGAGCCGTGAGCGGGTGTCTTTGGGCTCGATCACGTCGTCGAGATAGCCCCGCTTTGCCGGGCCGTAGGGATGGGCGAACTCCTCGCGGAACTCGTCCATCAGTTCCTCCCGGCGGGCGTCGGGATCGTCGGCCTCGGCGATCTCGTTGCGATGGAGGATGTTGACCGCGCCGCGTGGGCCAAGCACCGCCATCTCCGAACCGGGCCAGGCGTAGTTGACATCGGAGCCGAGGAACTTCGAGGACATGACGATGTAGGCCCCGCCGTAGGCCTTCCTGACGACGACCGAGAGCAGCGGCACCGTCGCCTCGGCGTAGGCGTAGATGAGCTTGGCACCGCGGCGGATGATCCCGTTGTGCTCCTGATCGGTGCCGGGCATGAACCCGGGCACGTCGACGAACGACAGGATCGGGACGTTGAACGAGTCACACATGCGGATGAAGCGGGCGGCCTTCTCGGAGGCGTCGATGTCCAGTGTCCCGGCGCTGACGCGTGGCTGATTGGCGACGATCCCGACCGAACGACCGTCCATCCGGGCGAAGCCGACGACCACGTTGCGCGCCCAGTTCTCGTGAACCTCGAAGAAGGATTGGTCGTCGACGATGCTGTCGATGACCTTCGTCATGTCGTAGGGCTTGCGCGGCGCGTCGGGCACGATATCCGTGACCTCGGGCACCTCGCGGTCGGGGTCGTCCCAGGGCTTGACCCGCGGTGGGTCCTCCATGTTGTTCTGGGGCAGATACGAGAGCAGCCGGCGGATGTGCTCCAGTGCTTCCTCCTCACTCGGGTAGGTGAAGTGTGCGACGCCGGACTTCGAGGAGTGTGAGCCAGCACCGCCCAGTTCCTCCTTCGAGACCTGTTCACCGGTGACCGTCTCGATGACGTTCGGGCCGGTGATGAACATGTGGCTGGTGTCCTCGACCATGAAGGTAAAGTCCGTCAGCGCGGGCGAGTACGTCGCACCGCCGGCACACGGTCCCATGATCGCAGAGATCTGCGGGATGAGTCCCGAGGCTTTCGTGTTGCGCTCGAAGATCTTGGCGAATCCGACCAGCGAGTCGACGCCCTCCTGAATGCGTGCGCCGCCGGAGTCGTTCAGGCCGACGACGGGGACGCCGTTCTCGATGGCCTTGTCCATCACCTTACAGATCTTCTCCGCGACGACCTCGCCGACGGAGCCACCGAGGACGGTGAAGTCGTGGGCAAAGAGGAAGACCTTGCGCCCGTCGACCTCACCGTAGCCGGTGACGACGGCGTCCCCGGCGAACTTCTTTTCGTCCATGCCGAAGTTCGTCGAGCGGTGTTCGACGAAGGGATCGACCTCGTTGAAGGTGCCGTCGTCGACGAGGAAGTCGATGCGCTCGCGGGCGGTCATCTTGCCCTTGTCGTGTTGGGACTGGATGCGGTCTTCGCCCCCGCCGAGTTCGGCTTGCCGTTTCCGTTCGCGCAGTGCGTCGATCGGATCGTCGATGTCCTCGATGGTCTGGTGCTCGTGGTCGTCCGAATCCTGATCCTGCTTGCTCATGTTACCATTCCATGCCGCCGTTGACGCCGAGTATCTGACCGGTCATATAACTGGATTCTTCACTTGCGACGAAGCGAACGATCCCGGAAATGTCCTCGACCGTCGCGAACCGGTCGAGGGGAATTTCGCGCAGGATCTTCTCTTGGACTCGCTCCGGGACCTCTTCTAACATATCGGTCGCGACAAAGCCCGGTGCGACGCAGTTTGCGGTCGATCCGGTGTTCGCGAGTTCGAGCGCGAGCGTTCGCGTGAAGCCGAACAGACCGGACTTCGTCGTCGCGTAGTTGGCTTGTCCGTAATTGCCTTGCTGGCCGACCACCGAAGAGATATTTATCAGTCGACCCGCATCTGCGGCCTTGATATCGTCGAAGAAGGCGTTCGTACAGTTGAACACGCCACCGAGGTTCACGTCGATGACGCGCTCCCAGTCCTCGCGAGTCATGTTTTCGAACTTCTTGTCGACGGTGATGCCAGCGTTGTTGACCAGTACGTCGACCGGTCCGAGCGTGTCGGTGACGCGTGCTGCCATCGCTTCGACGTCGTCCTGCACCGAGATGTCTGCCTGTGCGGCCATCGCGGTACCGCCAGCGTCCTCGATCGACTCGACGACATCTCGGGCTTCGGCCTCCGACGAGCGGTAGTTCACCACGACCTCGGCACCGTGTTCGCCGAGGTCCGTCGCGATCCCGCGCCCGATGCCGCGAGACGCCCCAGTAACGACGCACGTCTGACCCTCCAGATTCATGGCTGGAATCGATCGCCTCCCGCATCTCGTGCAATCATGGTAGTCAAACACGCCGCGGGAAGGCAAATAATAGTTCGCCTTACACAGTCGACAGTTACAGGCCAAATTTACTACCATTGTTCAGAAGCGACGAGACGGCTGGATCAGGGAACACACGTGGGCAAACCGGAGCGGCCCAGATCTTTTAGGGCCGGCTAAACAACGACAGGTACTTTAGGAGGGCCTAAACAGTATCGGACAAGCAATGGCAGACATCTGCGTCATCGTCCCGACGATCAGGGAGTACGAGTGTATCGAGAGCTACGTCGCCAACGCACGCGAGCACGGCTTCGACACGGATCGCCTGGAGTTCGTCCTCGTCACCGAGGACTTCTGTGACACCGCGGCGATGCAACAGATGCTCGACGACCTGGGTGTCGAGGGCGAGGTCTACGACGGCAGCCGTCGGACAGAGTGGTTCGAAAGCCGCGGACTCGGCGAGTACCAGCATCTGATCCCCGAGGCCAGCCACGCACAGACCTCGTTTGGTCTGCTGTACATGTGGGACCGAAGCTTCGAGTACGGCGTGTTCATCGACGACGACACGCTCCCTCACGAGGACGTGGACTTCTTTGGCACCCACATGGCAAACATCCACTACGAGGGTGCGATCGAACAGGTCGCCTCCGACGAGCAGTGGGTCAACGTCCTCTACCAGTCGGAACACGATCTCTACCCGCGTGGGTATCCCTACGCCGCGATGGACGAACAGATCGAGACCGACACCGCCGAGATCGACGAAGTCGTCGCCTCACAGGGTCTCTGGACGAACGTGCCCGATCTCGACGCCGTGCGGATTCTGATGGACGGCGACCTGCAGGGGCAGGCCCAGACACGGACGACAGTCGAGGACTACGGCACTGACTTCGTCGCCGCGCCGGGCCAGTATCTCACCGTCTGCTCCATGAACCTCGCCTTCCGCCGGGAAGTCATCCCCGCGTTCTACCAGCTCCCCATGGACGACAACGAATGGGACGTTGGGCGATTCGACGACATCTGGAGCGGCCTGTTCCTCAAGCGCGCCGCCGACGTACTCGGGAAGGAGATCTACAACGGCGACCCGCTGTGTGAGCACAACAAGGCCCCGCGGTCGACCTTTTCTGATCTGACCAACGAGGTCCACGGGCTGGAACTGAACGAACACGTCTGGGAGATCCTCGACGCCGTCGGCGAGGACGCCGACAGCTACGCCGAGGCGTTCCGTGAAATGTCCGAAGCACTCGCCGACGGTGACTTCGAAGACTGGGAGAACGGGGCGTTCCTGAACTTCTGTGGCGAGTACATGCTGGACTGGCTCGACTGTCTCGCCGCCATCGAACCGGGAAGTATCGAGACCGAACCGAAGGCCGTGCCGGCGGACGATTAGAAAGTTATAAGTGTTTTAGGAGAACCTAAATCCAATGATGAACGACAACGCTGACGGCGACGACGGATCACGACGGAATCGGTCCTATCAGCCGTCACGACGCGATTTCTTGGCGGCAAGCGGTGTTCTTGGATCGGGCGCGCTCGCGGGCTGTATGGACTTCTTGCCGAGCACCGGTTCGACCAGCGCCAGTGAGCTTTCGATCGGGGACTTCCGTGGTTCCGGCCCGCTCGTCGAGCAGCGCGATGCACCCGGTGGCACCACCATCGAGGAGCTACCCGAACTCTCCGGGGAGCTGACGATGTACCTCGGCGGTGGCGAGAGCGGACTGTATCTCGACTTGATCGACCTGCTCGAACAGTACTACCCGGATTTCACCGTCGACCACCAGGACGGCGCTGCCAGCGACCTCGCCAACCGGATCAGCGAGGAGAACAGTGCCGGCTCGACACGCGCCGACCTGTTCATGGCAGTCGACGCCGGCGCGCTCGGTGCGGTCGCCAACAACGGCGCGGCAGTGTCGCTGTCCTCTGACCTGCTCGACACCGTTCCCGGTGCCTATCAGGACGGCGACGGACGCTGGATCGGCTTCGCCGGCCGTGCCCGCGCCGTCCCGTACAACACGGACGAACTCTCGGCGAGTGACGTTCCCTCGACGGTACAGGACTTCCCGTCGGCGGATGCGTTCGCCGACTCCTTCGGCTGGGCACCCAGCTACAGTGCGTTCCAGTCGTTCGTCACCGCGATGCGACTCATCAACGGGGACGACGAAACGCGCCAGTGGCTCACGTCGATGCAGGATCTCGGTGTCTCGACGTTCAACAACGAGTTCCTCGTCTCGAACCGTGTTGCAGACGGCGAAATCGCGGGCGGATTCGCCAACCACTACTACGCGCTGCGAGTGCAGAGTGATCGCTCGTCGGCCCCGATCGATCTGGCGTTCACCGAGGGCGACGCCGGTGCGCTGGTCAACGTCTCCGGTGCGCAGATCCTGCAGGGCACCCAGAAACAGGACCTCGCCGAGACCTTCATCCAGCACGTCCTCTCGGCGGAGGCCCAGGAGTTCTTCGCCACCCGAACGTACGCCTACCCGATGATTCCCGACGTCGAGCCGGTCGGCGGCCTGCCGACCATCGACGAACTGAACCCGCCGGACATCGAGCTATCCGAGCTATCGGACATCGGCGGCACGGTCGACATGCTGCGTGAGGTCGGCATCCTCTGATGGCGACTGGTGACCGCGAGCGCGTCGCGGAACAGACCCACGGAGCGACCACTGGACGCTCCACGCCGAGGGTCCTCTCTGCGATCGCGGTCGCGATCACCCTGCTCGTCCTCTCGCCGCTGGCGTGGCTGGTCATGCGAGCCGGCGAGATGGAGACGATCAGAGCGATCGAACTGCTGACCAGCGAGACCACCGTCGACGTGACGATCAACTCCATCGTCCTCGTGGGGACAGTCACGGCGCTCGCGATCGTCGTCGGCGTCCCGCTCGCAATTCTGACAGTCCAGACTGACCTCCCCTTCCGCCGGTTCTGGACCGTCACTGCGGCGCTGCCCCTCGTCGTCCCCAGCTACATCGGCGCGTTCGCCTTCGTCTCGGCGTTCGGTCCCCACGGCCACCTGTCGAATCTCCTCTCGCCACTCGGCATCGAGCAGATTCCGGCCATCTACGGCCTGCCGGGCGCGACGCTCGTGCTGACGCTGTTTACATACCCCTACGTCTTCTTGACGACCCGTGCCGCGCTCCTCTCGTTCGACGGTACGATCGTCGAGGCCGCCCGCTCGCTCAATCACACGCGCTGGCAGGCGTTCAAGCGCGTCACCCTCCCCCAGATCGCACCGGGCATCGCCGCTGGCGGCCTGCTCGTGGCACTGTACACGCTCGGTGACTTCGGGACGCCGTCGATCATGAAGTACGACGTGTTCACCCGGATGATCTACAACGAGTTCGGTGCCCAGCGCATCGACTACGCCGCCGTCCTCTCGTGGCTCTTGCTCGCGATGGCCGTCGCCATCCTCGCGGTCGAATCCCGACTCGAAGCCGGTCGCGATGGGGCCTACGTCAGTCGCGGGAGCCGACGACCCGGCGAGATCAAACTCGGCCGGTGGAAGCTCCCCGCCCTCCTCTTTTGTGGCGGCGTCGCGACGCTCGGGCTTGCCCTTCCCATCGGCATTCTGCTCCACTGGCTGGTCCGTGGCGGCATCGGCTATCAGGGCGCGGGTCGCGCCTTCGAACTCGCCTTCGCGTGGAACTCCCTGAGCGTCGCCGCCGCCGCCGCGCTCGTCAGTGTCGTCGTGGCGCTGCCACTCGCGTATCTGGCGGCCCGCAGCGACACACGGCTCGGTTCTCTGCCCGACCGGCTGAGTTACGTCGGCTATGCCGTCCCCGGCGTCGTCCTCGGGCTGGCACTGGTGTATCTGAGCCTGAAGTACGTCCCGTTCGCGTACAACACCGTCATCCTTCTGGTGTTCGCCTACGTCGTTCGCTTCATGCCACAGGCGGTCGGGACGACGAAATCGTCGCTCTTGCAGATCGATCCCAGTTACGTCGAGGCGGCGCGTTCGCTGGGCTATCAACCGCTGACCGCCTTCAGAAAGGTCGTCTTACCGCTGATCGCGCCGGGGATCGCCGCCGGGGGCGCGCTCGTGTTCCTGACGACGATGAAGGAGTTGCCGGCGACGCTGATGTTACAACCCTTCGGCTTCGAGACGTTCGTCACGTACATCTGGCGCGTCCAGGAGTCGGGGTACTACGGACAGGCGGCCATCCCGGCGCTGGTGCTGGTCGTCGTCTCCGGGCTCTCCATGCTCGTGATCCTCAGACGGGAGCAACACAATGCAACGTAGCACTGATACACACGATACGACAGCAGCGTTCGACTCGGTCGAGACCGCCGTCGAAGACCCGACGGCGACGGTGCTCGAACTCGACGGCATCGCCAAAGACTACGGTCACGAGTGTGCCGTCGAGGATCTCTCGCTATCGGTTCGTGACGGGGAACTGCTGACGATGCTCGGTCCCTCTGGCTGTGGGAAGACGACGACGCTGCGGATGATCGCCGGGCTGGAACAGCCCACCGACGGAACGATCCAGATCGACGGCCGGACGGTCGCAAACAGCGACGCCTACGACAAACCCGAGGAGCGAAACGTCGGCATCGTCTTTCAGGACTATGCACTCTTCCCGCACCTGAGCGTCGAAGAGAACATCGCCTTTGGCCTGACGGAGGCGAGCGAGCGCAAGACCGACGAACGCGTGAGTGAGCTGCTCGAACTGGTCGACCTAGACGAGCACAGGACGAAGATGCCGAGTCAGCTGTCCGGCGGGCAACAACAGCGCGTGGCCCTGGCCCGATCGCTCGCGCCGGAACCGGACGTACTCTTGCTCGACGAGCCGTTTTCGAACCTCGACGTGCGCCTGCGCGTCGAGATGCGCGAGGAGGTGCGCAAGATCCTCAAACGGGCCGGCGTCACGGCCATCTCGGTGACCCACGATCAGGAAGAAGCGCTGTCGATTTCCGATCGAGTCGCGATCATGAACGACGGGCACGTCGAGCAGGTCGGCGACCCCGCCGAGGTCTTCGAGAACCCCGAATCGAAGTTCGTCGCCAGCTTTCTCGGACAGGCGAGTTTCCTCTCTGCTCGCGTCGCTGGCGACACCATCGAGACCGGGATGGGGACCTTCGAGACGACCCGCCTCAACGGCCCGGTCGAGGCGTACAACGGCGCGACCGTGGACGTGCTCGTCCGGCCGGACGACCTGCGAGCCGTGCCCTCCGCGGAGTCGACTGCGGACGGTTACGTCACCCAGCGCCAGTACAACGGCCCATCGTTCGTCTACCGGGTCACGCTCCACAGCGGCGACGTGGTGCATTGTCTGCACAACCACAGCGAGTCCTTCGAACCGGGCGAGCCGGTCGAGATCGATCTGACGGCGGATCACCCACTCGCCTGGTATCCGACCGGATGATGCCGCGTCGGTATCGGCTCGCGGTCGCGGGTCTCGCAGCCGTCGCGGCGGTGCTTGTCGCCGCGATCACGACACAGATCTTCCCGTTTTACACGCCGAACCACGACGAGGCCGTCTACCTTCAGCAGGCCGCGATGTTGCTCGACGGACAGTTGTTCCTCGATCCGCCGGTCGCGGAGGCGTTCCGGCCGTGGTTCTTCGTCGAGACCGACGCCGGGCGTCTGTACCCCAAGTACGCGCCAGTGCCGGCGGCGATGTTCGCGGTCGGAAAGGTCCTCGGTGGCTACCGCGTCGCACTCGTCCTGATCGCGGCCGGTGTCGTGGCGCTCACCGTGCGGGTCGTCTCGACGACGTTCGATCGAGAGAGTGGCCTGCTCGCTGGTATCTTGCTGCTTGGTTCGCCGCTCTTTCTGGTCGACGCGTCGGTGTTTCTCCCGTACGTGCCGACGATGCTCTGGAACCTCGCCTTTGGGGCCGCCTATCTGCACGCCGACAGAACTGGGAATCGGTGGTCCGCTGTCGCGGCGGGGCTGGCCGTCGGCATCGCCTTCTTTTCGCGTCCCTACACGGCCGTCCTGTTCGCCACGCCGTTTATCGCACACGCGCTGTGGACGTTGCGCGAACTGGATCGGACCCCTCTGGTCCAGCAGGGACTGACCGCGACGTTCGGCATCGCCGGGGTCGTGACGGCACTTGGCTACAACGCCGTCGTGACCGGCGATCCGCTGGTCTTTCCGTATCAGGCGTTCGCCCCACAGGACGGCATCGGCTTCGGGCAGCGCGAGATTCTGGGATACGGTCGCGAGTACACGCCCGCGCTCGCGCTCCGGTCGAACGCCGAGGCGCTGTGGGTGTTCGCGACGAAGTGGGTCGTCGCGGGCGCGCTGGGGACGCTCGCTGCGATCGTCGGACTGGCGGTCTCGCTCCGCCGTGGGCTGAGTGCGCGTCAGGCCACACTTGCTGGCCTGTTCGTCACCGTCCCCGTCGGTAACCTCGCGTTCTGGGGCACACTCAACACACTCGGCGAACTCGACCGGGCCGGCGACGGCCTGATCCACTTCCTCGGGCCGTACTACCACGTCGACCTGCTGGTGCCGACGGTCGCGTTCGCCGCCGTCGGTCTCCGAGCAGGCTGGCGGTCAGTCCGATCACTCGACGGCCGGTCCCGGATCAGCGCGCGCCACGTCACCGTCGTGCTGGTCGTCGTCGCGACCGCCTTCGCGGGCGCAGGTGTGGGAATGGCGGCCGGTCCGCTCGCCGACAATCAGGCCGTCACGGAGCGCTACGAGCAGGCCTACAGCCCCTTCGAGGACCAGACAGTCGACGACGACAGTCTCGTCTTCCTGCCCACGCCCTACGGCGACTGGCTGAACCATCCGTTCCAGCCCCTGCGAAACGATCCCGGATACGACGACGGGCCGGTGTACGCACTCGCGGAACGACAGTTCGCCGTCGTCGACGCCGTCCCTCATCGGTCGCTGTATCGCTACACGTATCACGGCCCGTGGGCACCGACGGCGGGCCAGCGCGTCGAGCCACGCCTCCAGCGTGTCGAGCACGTCAGCGGCGAGCGCGTTCGACTGGACGCGGCGCTCGGTCTCCCACGCTTTGCCGAGAGCGTCTCGTTCAGACTGGCGAGCGAGAACGGGAGCGAGTACGCCGTCGTGAGCGCGGCCGACCGCCAGTCACTCGCGACGACGGTCCGGGTGAACGCGACGACGGCGACACTCGGGGGTGACGGGATCGAACCGACGACGGTTCCGATCGCCGGTCGTGAGCGCCTGCTGGTGACGGCCTTCGTCGACTACGGGACGGGCGCGGGCTTCACGTATCGGTTCGAAGTGCCGCTCTCGACGGACGGCGGCACGGTCCGGGCGCTCTCTCCGTACGTCGAGGTCTGCCGTGACGGCCGTCTCTGTGACGGCGAAGCGGCGTACGTTCCGGGAACGCACATGGACGGCATCGCCGTCGACACCGCACTTTCAGCATCATGACCGACTACGAACTCACCCGACGCGACGCGATGGTCGCCCTCGGTGCCAGCGGTCTCGCCCTCGGTGCCGGGACGTTGACGTGGCACCAACTCACAGACGACGCCGACACCGAGGGGTTCACCGAGCGCCAGCGGGCGACACTGCTTGCGCTCGCCCGGACGGTGTATCCGGCGGCTGTGACGAACGTCGAGCCGTTCGTCGAGCAGTACGTCGTTGGGAAAGCAAGCGAGCGCCCGGCGTACGCGACTGGGATGGCCGATGCACTCGACGAACTGGAAGAGTACGCACAGACGTGGGAAGGCACGTCGTTTACCGATCTCGACGGCGAGACGCGAGACGAACTACTCGGGGAGTTCAGCATCGACACCGCAGCGCCAGATTCCGAGGGCCGACCAGAGGAGCGAGTGCGATACTACCTCGTCAACGAACTCCAGTTCGCGCTGTACACCTCGCCGACGGGTGGCAAACTCGTGGGACTGGAGAATCCACAGGGCCACCCCGGCGGCACGGGGACCTACCAGCGACCGCCCGAAAAGGGCCAGTCAGTGGAAAACGGCGACGGCGCGGACGAAAACGAGTCGTGACTACCGGAATCGCTCTTCGAGACAGACTTTGACGATCGACTTCGCGATCGCGGCACCGCCAGAGAGCGGGTCGAGTTTCGTCTCGCCGGCACGCTCGGCGTAGGCGATCGGTTCCTCGCGCACGTCGTACTCGCGCATGAGCGGGCGGATCAGTAGTTCCGCGGAGAGACCGGTGTTCTCGGTCCACCGAATCTTCTGGATGACCTCGCGGCGATAGGCTCGCATCCCGGTCGTGGTGTCGTGGACGCGCTCGCCCATCAGAACGCTCGCGAGCACGGCGAAGGCGTGATTACCAAAGCGATTGAACGCCGGCATCGGCTCGGCTCCGTAGTACAGCCGGTCGCCACTGACCACGTCCGCACCGTCGTTGATCTGATCGAGGAAGTCGCCGAGTCGGTCCATCGGGTAGGTGTCGTCGCAGTCGGTCGTGACGATCACCGGTCGGTCGGCGGCCAGCACGGCAGCCCTGACCGCGACACCGTAGCCCTGTGGCTGCTGTTCGATGACGCGCGCGCCGTGCTCGCGCGCGATCTCCGGTGTCCGGTCGCTCGATCCGTCGACACAGATCACGTTCGCTCGGCCGTCGGTCTCGTTGTCGATGTCTTCGAGGACGATCCCGATCGCTTCCTCCTCGTTGTAGGTCCCCATGACGACCGTCAGATCGTCGTAGGTGTACTCGCCGTCGATCCCGGCGTTCGTCTCGACGTCGGTTGTCGCGTCGTCATCAGTCCCATCGTCGGAAACACGCTGTTGACTCATTAGCTACCCCTCTCTCCCGGAGGGACTTGAGTTTTAGGTTCCCCAAAAGTTGTTGATGGGTGGTAGCACGGGACTTACGCCGAGGGTTCTGGTGGCTCACCGCGACCGACGCTGATGGTGAAGGCCTCGATGTCTTCGTAGGCGGCGACACGGTCCCCGACGGCAACCTGACCTTGCTCGGTCTCGATGGTCAGGGTCGCGACCTCACGATTGCGGCCGAACTCGGCTTCGACGATTTTTCCTTCGACGACGCGAGGGTCGCCAGTCGCCACGTCCCGCCCTTCGATCGCGGCGTAGAACTCGCCGTCGAGTGCCTGTAGATCGGAGATACAGCGTCGGATCGTCCCGTAGCGGCGGGGAAAGTCGAGTTCCTCGCCGTTGCCGACGATCGTCTCGGCCGTCGTCCAGAGGACGGTGTTGAGGAATCCCGAAACCAGAAAGCCCAGTTCCGAGCGGTTGAAGATGACGCCGTAGCGGTCGTTGTTTCCGCGCACGCTCTCGCGAGTGGCGTACATCGAGTAGCTTCCGTCGGCGACGGCGGCGACCGGCGTCGTGATCCCGCGGCGACCCTTGACCGTGGTCGCGAGGCGTTTGTAATCGAACTGGCCTGCCGGCGGTGCCTCGCTGGCCGGCGAGACGACGATTTCGATGGCGACGCCCTCGTCGTGGACGGTCCGAAGCGTCTCCTCGAAGCGGTCGAGCAGGCGCGGTGTCACCGACAACATCAGTTCGTACTCGGCGGTCGTGATGATGTCTTCGAGGTATCGGAGGATCGTCGGCCGGGATTTGACGAGAGAGACCGCCTCAGGCTTGCGCGTCGGCGCGGTGTAGCGCCGTGAGAGATCGTCGATCAGATCGTCGAGTGAGGTCTGGACATCGTCGAACGCCTCGCGCGGATCGATCGCCAGCACCGTCATCGGGCGACTGTCCTTTAGTTCGACGAGACCCACGTCGCTCAGGCTCCGAACTGTGTCGTACACCCGTGGCTGCGGGATATCGGTGTGTTCTGACAGCTCCGACGCCGAGAGTTCTCCGTGCTGGAGCACCGCGAGATACGCCGTGACCTCGTACTCACCGAGATCGAAAACCGTGATGACCTGCTCCAGTGCGTCCCGGAGGTCGTCGCGGGGCATGGAACTGCGTTGACGGACGGAGTAACTAAGTCTTCCGGGCGAGCATTTTCGAACCGCCACGTCGTCGGCGATCACATCGCAAACACGAACACCTCGAAGGTCGTATTCGCGCCAGAAAGCACGCCAGCGACAGCAGCAGAAACGGCTAGGGCGCTTCGAACTCGACGATGGCCTTGATCTGGTCGTCGCCGTCGTCGAAGGCGGGAGCCACGTCGTCGGGGCTGGTGACGGTCGTCACGAGGTGGTCGAGCAGGTCTTCGGGCATGGCCTCGACGACCTCGATGGCCTCCTCGAAGTGACGCAGGCCGGCGTTAACAGAGCCGATCAGACACTTGTTGTGCAGGACGATGTCGTTGTGCAGCGACCCGCCATCGATCTCGAAGTCCCAGGAACTCGGGATGCCAAGCAGCGCGCCGACGCCGTTCTGGTCCAGCGCCGTGATCGTCTCGAACGCGTGGGGCGCGTAGCCGGTCGCTTCGTAGATGAAATCCATCGCTTCGTAGTCGTCGGGAATCTCGTCGACCGGCGTCTCCCGAGAGTCGATGTAGGTCGCGCCGACTTTATCGATGAAGTCGATCGTCGGGTCAGGTCGGTCACGACGACCGAGACAGTAGGCGCGGTCGAACTCCTGCGCACACTGCCAGAGGGTCAGCAGTCCGAGCGGGCCGTTACCGAGCACGGCGGCGGACTCCTCGTCCCACTTGAACGCCGAGCGGGAGGCGCGAGCGTGTTCGAGTGCCTTCTCGGTGTTCGAGAGCGGTTCGACGAAGATGCCGTAGGGGGCGATCTCCTCGTCGATCGGGATGAGGTAGTCGGCGGGACTGGTGAAGTACTCGGACATGTAGCCGTGTGCGCCGACGATACCGCGCTCGAAGTACTCGCCGTCGGGAGCCATGTCCGGTTCGTTCCGGCGGAAGAATTTGTTCGTCTCACCGTTGGGCTTGCGTCGCACCGTCGGGACGACGTGCTGGCCTTCTTCGAGACCGGTTCCGTTCGGGTCCTCGACGACGCCGACGGCCTCGTGACCCATGACCATGTGGTCCTCGCCGTCGGGGAAGCCACCGTGAGAGCCGCTGAGGACTTCGTGGTCGGTGCCGTCGACGCCGACGCGGAGGGTGCGGACGAGGGCTTCGCCGTGTTTCGGTTCCGGTCGTGGCTTGTCGATCAGTGCTGGCTCGTCGCTCCCGCGACGAATGGCGACTGCTTTCATGAAGGTTCTATCGGAGAATGAGAGCACCGCGGATTAAGTCTTCCTCTCTCCGCATATAACACGCCCGTAACGGGCCGTTTATTCGATAGAAACAGCCTCGCCGATCTCGCTGGATCGGTAGATCGCGTCCATCACGCGCTGGACTGTCAGGCCCTGCTCGACGGTGTTCATCGACGGCGTCTCACCGCTTGCGACGTGTTCGAGGAAGTACGCCTGTTCCAGTCCGTGGGCTTCGCCGTCGGCGGTCTCGATGTCGGTGTCGCGATGGTGTGATGCACCGGCCGCCGCGGTGTCGAGCACGGTCAGCGAGTCGTCTGCCATGTCGAGATGTGCGCCACCCTCGTCGCCGCGGACGACGATCTCCTGACTCGGGAAGCGATTGGACGCCCACGCGACTTCCAGCGAGAGCGTTTTGCCGTCGGCACAGCGGACGAACGCTGTCGCGGAGTCGTCGACATCGAAGCCGCCTGCACCCTCGTCGTAGCCCCACATGTCGAGGTATGTGTAGTCGTCGTCGGGACCGAACTGGGCACGCGTCTGGGCGGAGACTTCTTCGATCTCCGGGAAGCCCATGAGGTACAGCGCGATGTCGATAGCGTGGGTCCCGATGTCGATGACTGCGCCGCCGCCGGAGACCTCTTTGCGGGTGAACCAACTGCCCCGACCGGGAACACCGCGTCGGCGGATGTAGTTGGCCTCGACGTGGGACACGTCGCCAAGTTCGCCGTCGGTGCGGTACTGATCGAGGACCTGCACGGGACCGCGAAAGCGGTTGTGGAACCCGACCATACAGAAGCCGTCGGCGTCTGCGGCCACGTCCGCGATCCGTTCGGCGCTCTCCAGTGAGTGGGCCAGTGGTTTCTCGACGAGCACGTCGAGTCCGGCTTCGAGCGCGCCGATGACGTATTCCTCGTGGAACCGATTCGGCGTCGAGACGACGACGGCGTCGACGTGTTCGTACATCTCGTCCGCGTCCTCGAAGGTATCGGCGTCGTATCGCTCCGCGAAAGTGCTGCGCGCGTCGTCGTCCACGTCCGTGCCAGCGACGACGGAGCCACCGACATCGAGGACTTCGTCGGCGTGTAACTGTGCGATATTCCCGAGTCCGACGAAGCCGAGTCGGACGCTATCGAGGTCTGTCATTGAGTATCAGATGCTCTGATGGTGTCGGTTAAAAACGTGCTGGAATTGTTTAGTACAGCTGTTGTTCCCGTTCCTCTCGCTCCTGCTCGCGCTCTTGCTCCTCCTGCAGTCGTCGCCGACCCCGCCGGTACTGAAGGAGACCCGGGACAATCTTGTTCTTCAGGTCGAACCCGAACGACACGATGCCGTAGACCCAGAAGAAAAAGAGGACGAGCATCCCACCCCAGTAGACGAACGCGGCAGTGTCGGCCAGCATCGTCAGTCGTCGCTCTCCGCTGGCGTGCCGCCCGGCTCGTCGCCGGTCGTGGTCTCGACGAGACCGTGCGTGAGGGCCGCACCGGTCGTGCTGTCGAACAGGTGGATCTTGCGGCGGTCGAGGACGACTTCGACGTCCTCGTCTTCCTGCATCTCGGAGTCGGGTTCGATGCTCATGAGCAACTGGTCGTCCGTCGCAGCTTCCTGTGACATCGAGGTCTCGCCGTCGCCCAGCAGGAGATAGGCGAAGATTTCGTCACCCATCGGTTCCAGCACGTCTGACCGTGCCGAAATTGGGGCCGTCTGCGACGGCAGATCCTCGGCTTCACCGGCCGGATACACGTCTTCTGGGCGGATGCCAACTGTCACATCGTCACCCGGTCCGACGCCGTCGACGGTCGCGGGATCGAACTCGATCGAGAAGTTCGGCGTCTCGATCATGCTGTTACTGACACTGCCGTTGACGAAGTTCATCGACGGCGAGCCGATGAATCCGGCGACGAACAGGTTCGCGGGTTCGTTGTAACAGACCAGCGGCGGATCGATCTGCTGGAGTTCCCCGCTGTCGATGACGGCGATGCGATCGGACATCGTCATCGCCTCTGCCTGGTCGTGTGTGACGTAGATGATCGTCGTATCCAGTTCCTTGTGGAGGCGCTGGAGTTCCGTGCGCATGTGGACCCGGAGCTTGGCGTCTAAGTTCGCCAGTGGCTCGTCCATCAGGAAGACATCCGGCTGGCGAACGATAGCGCGCGCGATCGCGACGCGCTGGCGCTGCCCGCCGGACATCTCGTCGGGCATCCGTTCGAGCATCCCCTCTAGCTGGACGATGTCGGCCGCGCGCGAGACGCGGCGATCGATTTCGTCTTTCGGGTAGTCGCGCAGTCGCAGCCCGAAGCTGATGTTGTCGTAGACGTCCATGTGGGGGAACAGCGCGATGTTCTGGAACACCATCGCGATCCCCCGGTCTTTGGGCGGAAGGTTCGTGACCTCCCGGTCGCCGATGTGAACTTCTCCATCGGTCGGGATGGTGAGACCGGCGATAGTCTCCATCGTCGTCGACTTCCCACACCCCGACGGACCGACGAGACAGATGAACTCGCCGTCGTCGATATCGAGGTTCATGTCGTCGACAGCCGTGACATCTTCGTAGCGTTTCGTGACGTGTTCGAGTTTGACGTTTGCCATTGTGTTACTCCTTGAGTGCTCCTGCGGTGAGTCCGCTGACGATACGTTCCTGTGCGACGATCACCAGAATCACGACCGGCAACACCGCGATGATGCTCGCGGCGGCCATCAGATTGTACTGGGTCGTGTACTGGGTCTGGAAGCTCAGGATACCGCCGACGATCGGCGACCAGTTCTCTGCCGACGGCGACGTGGCCATGATCGAGCTAAAGAAGTACTCGTTGTACACGGCGATGAACGTCAGGACGGCGGCGGTCGCGACGCCGGGTGCCGACAGGGGGATGATGACCCGGAACAGCGCGCCAAGCCGCGTCGTCCCTTCGACCCGTGCGGCGTCCTCCAGCCCATCCGGAATCTGGCCGTAGAACGTCGTCAGGATGAAGATCGACAGCGGCATGAACAGTGCGCTGAAGGGCATCACCATCGAGCCGGGCGAGTTCAGCAGCCGCGGCGGCGTAAACAGCGGAATGTCCGTGAACGGGATCAAGATCGCTGCGCGGCCGGTGAACGCTTCGAACAGCGGCACGACGAACGCCGCCGGGGGGAAGTAGCTGATCGCGAGGATACCGAGCATGAGCACGGCCCGACCGGGGAAGTCGAGTCGGCCGAACACGTATCCCGCGAGGCTCGCGATGATGAGCACGATGACCGTCGTGCTGATCGCCAGCGCGAAGCTGTTCAGCATGTAGAGGTGGAACGGAAGCTGATTGAACACTTCGAGGAACGCCTGTGGATTGAATCCCTGTGGCACCGGCAGCGGGAACGTCGCCGAGATGCCAAAGAGATCGATCGTCGGCAGGTAGCTCCCGGAGAGCAGTCGTCCCTCGGGAGTGATCGCCAGCACAAGCAGCCAGTAGAACGGGAACAGCGTGGTGAACATGAAGAACACCATCGCCGCGTAGAACAGCGCTCGATACACCCGTTCAGGGTTCTCGATGGCGCTCTGAGTCCACCGCTGGAGCGGCCCACGGGCTTCGTCTGACTGGGAGGTTTCAGTCGCCATGTTAGATCGCGTCCTCCCCTTGCCAGTAGATGATCCCCATGACGACAGCGCCGATGATCGCCGCCGTCGTGAAGGCGATGGCCGCCGAGGTCCCCTGTCTGCGTAGGAAGGTTGCGACGACCATACAGGAAAGCGACGGCACGGTTTCACAGCCCGACACGAAGTCGATGATCCCGTAGACCCGCATCGCCTGCACGCTGCGGAACAGGATGGCGATCCCGATCGTCGGCAAGATCAATGGGAACGTGATGTAGCGGAACTGCTGGAACTTCGAGGCACCAGCCACCTTCGCCACGTCGTAGAGACCGCGGTCGATGCTCTGGAGTCCCGCGAGGATCAACAGCGCCATGAACGCCGACGTCTTCCAGATGTCGGCGACGATGACGATGAACAGCGAACTCGCCGAGTCGTTCAGCGTGTTCGTCGGAGCGAGAATGCCCAGATTGGCGAGTGGCTCTGTGAGGAACCCGATGTTCGAGTTGAACATCAGGAAGAACATCATCCCCTGAATGACGATCGGAACCGCCCACGGGATGATGATCGCTGCGCGAATCCAGCGCCGGCCGTAGAAGTCCTGGTCGAGGATCAGTGCCTGACCGAGACCGATGATCGTCTCGAAGAAGACACTCACGACCGCGAAGATGAGGGTCACGACCAGCGCGCTCTGGATCATCGCATCGAACGCCAGGGTGTCGGGCAGGAACGTGGTCGTCCCCGGCAACACCGGATCTTTCTCACCGGTGAGCAGCCCGATGTAGTTGTCCAGTGCGACGAACGTCCCCTGCCCCTGTCCGAGTCGAGTTTCGAACAGTGACAGCTCGAACGTCCGCAACAGCGGATACAGTGCGATCGCACCGAGCAACACGAACACCGGCACCAACAGCAGGTACGCGTACTGGGTATCGCTCAGGTTCTCCATCCAGCGCATCACCCGAACGGCGACGCCCGAGCGTCGAGACTCGCGTTCGCCAGCACCGGCGGTGTCAGTGCTCATGCAATGACCCCCGTTGTCTGGTATCAAATATCATGATTAGTTGTTATAAATGGCTACTGTATAGCTGTTGCGCCTGTTAGCCGCTCTGTTCGATGTCTTCGAGGCTGGACTGCAGCGCCGCCATCGCGTCGGCAGAGCTGGTCGCCTGGTCGACGGCCCGGTTTGCCTGCTCTGCGATGACGCTGGTCTGGTCGGTCCAGACCGACGTCACGGGGCGGGCCATCGTGTTCTGACCGGCGACTCGCAGCGTATCGAGGTAACGCCCGATCACTTCGATGTTCTGTGCTTCGTCGGAGTCGAACAGCGCCGGTCGCGGCGGCACCCAGCCCATGATCGAGAACAGTTCGAGCTGGAAGTCCGGGTTCATCATGGCCTCGATGACCTGCGCGCTGGCGTCTTTCTTCTGGCTGTTGGGGTTGACCGTCATGTGCCAGCCACCGAGTGCGGCGGTCGTCCCGCCGGTACCGGGTTCCTCGGCGTCGGACTCGGGCACGGCGTAGGGAATCGGCATCGCACCGAGGTTCTCGCCCAGTGCCGGGTCGTCGGTCTCGTCCGGGTTGCGACCGGTGAGCGCGAGCGAGTACGGCCAGTTACGGTGCATGACCGCGTTGCCCTCGGCGAAGGGCGCACGGGAGGTTTCCTCAGTCCATCCGAGGATCTGCGTCGGTGCGATCGATCCGGCCATGTCGTTGATGTTGACGCCCTTGTAGTTCGTCTCGAACTCCTCGCCGTGGACGAACCGGCGCATCATGTTCAGCGACTGAACGACCGGTTCCTTGTCGACGGTGACCGGACGGTCGCCGACCGGCCCGAAGAGGTTCTCGCGGCCGCCGAAGTACGCGCCGCCCCACGAGGACATGACCTCGTTGAAGTCACAGCAGGCCGTCCCGACGTACACGTCCCACTGCGTGGTAAAGCCGTGTTCGACGCCGGAGTTGTCGAGCGTGTCGGCAGTGATGTGGGACCACTCTTCCCACGTCATCGGTTCGGTCGCCCAGTTGTTGCCTTCGGGGTCGTAGCCGGCTTCCTCGACGAGGTCCTTGCGGTACTGCATCGTCGGGAAGTCCGGGTAGATCGGCACGCCGAAGAGGTCGCCGCTGCCAGGGTCGCGGGCCGTCGCGGTGAACCCCTCGAAGAACTCCTCGTCGACCGTCGACACGACGCCGCTCGGAAGGAGTTCGCTGAGGTTCTCGATGAGACCGGCCTGGATGAAGACGTTCACCCAGCCGTTGTCCATCATCAGCATGTCGGGACTGGTCTCGCCGGAACTCAGCAGTCGCGTGTAGTTGTCTCGTCGCGCACCCGTCTCCTCGTCGCCACCGATGAAGTTGATCTCGATGTCGTCGGAGAGACCCCCGAGTTCGTGGAGAGCCGTCGTGATATCGTCACTGAAGTCCTGGGCCGCCGTCGGGTCGAACCCGAAGTTGACCGTCGTTGCGCCACTTCCACCGTCGCCGGTCGACGTCCCAGTGTCGCCGTCCCCGTTCGTGCCACCGTCGCCCCCACCAACGAGATCGGCGCATCCTGCCAGGGTCGCTGCGACGCCCGTTGCCCCGCTGGCTGCGACGAATCGCCGTCGGGAAACACTGCTTCGCTGTCCGTCGTCGTGTGAGCCGTTATCTGACATCGTCTTTCGTTGAGTTGGAGGCATCCTACTTAAACATTGCCGATAGTTAACCACACCTGTTGTAAACAGTGTTCAAACCGAATTTGTGCCGCATAGATAAACGCAGTAATGGTAAGAATACAATACATTCCCGAACGTCATTTATAAGTGATCGGCGTGGCGTGAACAATCGATATAGTAAACGCGGAATCAGTTTAGAATTTGTTCCGTTCGTTAACAGCGGGTGATAACGGTGAGTACACAGTGCTTACTTCGGGCGCACAGTGGGTCGACAACACCCCTCTCTATTGGAATCGCAAACGTAGATGAACGAAAAACGAGTCGTCAGTCGTATCGAACGTCTTCGATCGTGATCTCGGCCGCTTCGACTTCTTCGATGACAGCCCCCCAGCCACCAATCTCGACGGGACCGCCGTCGGTTTCGAGCGTGATGCTGACGCGACCCGCTAACTGAGAGAGGGGGAGCTGCTGATCGCGTCCGACGGTCTCACCGGAGTAGTTCACGCGGACGATCTGCCCGTGAAGCGCGACCGTCTCGTTCGAGTCGGTCTCGTACCCCTCGACGGTCGCAGTGATCGTCGCACCCTCTTCGAGGAGCGGGTCCACGTCACGGACGCAGTGGCGCAGGTCGACGTAGGTCGTCGGTGTTTCCGGGGTCCGCAGCGTGTAGACGGTGTCCCAAATCTCCCAGAGACAGGTCAGGAAAAACCAGTGGAACACGTAGGTGTGAGTCCGGTCACTGACGAGAACACCGTACTCGTTGAGCGACTGACTGTGCGGTGCAAAGCAGGTCCAGCGTCGGTCGACGAGGACGAGAAACGGCGACGGAATATCCCGGTGGCGTGCCTCGGTACACACTCGCGCGAGTTCGTCCTCGCTCGGCAGTGCGTCGTCATCGGGCGACGTACAGAGGCTGAGCTTGATGTTGACGCCTCGGTCGCGGGCGTCCGCGAGGGCGTCTTCGAGCGCTCGGAACTGCTCGACGTTGACGCCGATCTGGATCTGTTTCTCCGCGGTCTCGATGATCTCGCGGGCGCGGTTCATCACCGTATCGAAGCGCTTGACGATGCTCACCTCGTGCTCGGTGACGGCGGGCTGATTCCACCGATCTTCGATCTCTTCGGCCGCGGTCAGATACTCGCTCGACCGAGACCGAAGGTCGTTCAACACCGTCTCGGGATCGTGTGCCCGCGCGGTGAGACTGTCCTGCTGGTAGGTCTCGATGTAGCCTTTCGATTCGAGATCACGCAGCACGTCGTAGATCCGGGGGTCGGGAACGTCACAGGCATCGGCGATGTCGGTCGCCGAGGCGTTCCCGAGTTCCAGCAACGTCACGTAGGCCTCCGCCTGATACGGCGACAGCCCCGCGTCCTCGAGAACGTCGATTAGATCGTCGTCTTTCATCGTTTGCGTGCCGATTCCAGAGGATAGGTTATATGCTCGTTGTTCTGTACGTTACGTGTCGCCGTGGCGAACGCGGGCGTGCTTGCGGGCCGAATCAACGTCGACCAGGTGTCCAACGGGCCGCCGTCACCCGGTCCCGAACAGCCGGTGCTCGAACTCGCGTTGGGGTCGGTCGTCTCACACTGGTACGCCATGTCATGTCTTACAACAGGAGTTGTTAAAAATATTGGTGGCGGCGAACCACTCTGATTCGACAACCCTCAAGCAGTCCGGGACCGAATGTGTGGTATGGACATTTTCGGCACGCTCCGTAATCCCGCTCAGACTGGTGAGCGACGGTGCGTGCCGTGTACGATCGTCAACCTCGCCGTCCTCTGGGTGCTCGTCAACGTAATCGTGTTGTTCGGGCCGGCAGTCGTGGCTCTGCCAGTCTTCGCGGTGGGGCTGGGCACGATCTGGCTCCGGGGATATCTCGTGCCGTACACGCCACAGTTCGCCCCGAAGCTGGTCGCCGCCTCACCAGTCCCGGACACGTGGTTTCACGACACACGAGAGACCGGTGCGCTCTCGCCCGACAGCGAGGACGGCGACGCGATGGTCGCTGCACTCGCACAGGCGGGGATCATCGAGGTCGACGGAGAACGGCTGTTACTGGCGCGCGAGTTCGAACAGCAGTGGCACGCGGAGATGGACCGACTGGCATCGCTCTCGCTGTCGGCACTGGCCGACGAACTCGGATCGATCGACTCGCTACCGGCAGTCCGACCCGTCGAGTCCGACGGCAAATCGTGGCTCGCCGTCAGCGGCCAGACTGCGCTCGTTCCCCGCCACGTCGCAGTCGCAGAGCGGGGTGCGATCGACGCCCTGGCAACGGCCGTGGACGATCCAGCCACACGGCTCGCGATGGCGAGACCGCTCCGCGAGTTCCTCACTGCTTGCCCGGTCTGTGACACCGCGTTCGAACTGTCGACGGAGGTCGCGTGCTGTGGCGGGCACACGACGCCGCGAGAGACGCCTCGCGAGACGCTCGTCTGTCCGACCTGTGAACAGCGGTTCCTTCGGCTGCCGCCGGTATCCAGCGAGGAGTAGGTGACCGATAGCCGGCCAGACGGTGTGTGGACCATGATCGACAAGCCGATTCTGTTGGACCGTCTGGCTGGCTATCGAACGGTGGCCGGGCGTGAAGTGGGGGGAGTGTGGCAGAGGGGTGTGGGGGGGATGAAATGGTGTCTGCCGCCGTCGTTCGGGGGGATGAACGACGGTCATACGACCCAGCCACATGGGATTAACAGCACCTGTTGCAAATATCTGCCGATTCGAGGCAATCACCGAGACAGGCATCACTGATGCCGGTAAACGACACCGACGAGACGCGAACGGCCACACGGGCCCGTCGAGATCCCACTGGGTATTAATCCCTCCCGGTCGGATTGGTCAGTACGACCATGAAAAACATCGACGATCTGATCGAAAGTGCGGCCGATCTCGCCGAACACGGTCTCTCGAAGGGCGAGATCGCGGACGAACTCAACGTCTCTCGTGAAACGGCGAGCTGGCTCGTCGAACAGAGTGGCGGCACCAGCGAACCCACGACCGAACCGACGGGTGGACCGTTCGACATCCACGTCGACTGGAGCGCGATCGGGCGCGACAGCAGTCGACTCTCCGCAGTCGGCGCTGCGATGGCGGACCTCCTCCTGAAGCAGGGCGAGGAGATCGACCTCGTCATCGGAATCGAGAAGGCCGGCGCACCACTGGCGACGACCGTCGCGACCAACCTCGATGCAGACCTCGGGACGTACGCACCGAGTAAACACCAGTGGGACGACGACATCGACGAGTCGCTGGATGGCTCGTTCTCGCGGAACTTCGCGCAAATCCGCGGCCGGGACTGCTACATCGTCGACGACACCATCACGTCGGGCACGACGATGACCGAGACGATCGAGGCGATCCGCGATCAGGGCGGCAACCCCGTCGCGTGTGTCGTACTCGCGGATAAACAGGGCCTGAGCGACGTGAAAGGCGTCCCAGTCTACTCGCTGCTACAGGTCATCCGAGTCGGTTCAGAGAGTTAAATCCGGGTGACGCGTGCCTCGTACGGCCGAAGTGTCGTCTCCGACAGGGTCGTCTCCGGATCGTCGTAGTTCGACAGTAGACACGCAGACGCCGAGTCGAACGGCAACTCGACGGTCGACGCCTCGTCCGAGGCGTTCAGGAGAACGACGATCTGATCGTCATCGAGGCGGCGCTCGTAGGCGTAGACCTGTTCGTGGTCCGGCAGCAGGTCCTCGAACTCGCCGTAGATCAGGGCCGGTGTCGACGTGCGGAGTTCGATCGCGTCCCGATAGTACGAGAGGACCGAGTCGGGATCGTCGCGCTCGCGCTCGACGTTGATCTCGCTGGCGTTGGGATTGACATCGATCCAGGGGTCGCCGTCGGTGAATCCCGCGTGCTCACCGTCCGTCCACTGCATCGGTGTCCGGGCGTTGTCCCGCGTTCGATACTCGACGATCGGTCTGATCTCCTCGTAGCCACACTCCCGTTGGGCCATCAGTTCGTGGGCGTGATTGATCGCGTCCACGTCTCGCAGGTCGTCGATCGATTCGAACGGCGCGTTGGTCATCCCCAGTTCCTGCCCCTGATAGACGAACGGCGTCCCTCGTAGCGTCATGATAAACGTCCCGAGCATCTTCGCAGACGTGCGCCGATAGGCGTCCGTGTCGCCGTATCGTGAGACGACGCGTGGCTGGTCGTGATTCTCCCAGTAGAGCGCGTTCCAGCCGTCGTCGGCGAGACCCGTCTGCCAGCGCGCCGTGATCTCTTTGAGTTCGGTCAGGTCCCAGTCGCCGACGGACCAGCGTCCCTCTGGACCGTAGTCGAGTTTCGTGTGCTGGAAGTGAAACGCCATGTCGAGTGGCCCGTCCAGACCGGTGTAGGTCGTCGCGTCCTCGACGGTCAGCTGGGGCATCTCGCCGACGGTCATCGCATCGTAGTTCGACAGCACCTCCGCTTCGAGTTCGACGAGATAGTCCAGCAGTTTCGGGCCGTTGACGAACTGGTCCGAGCCGGTCCACTCGGCGGCCGGGTCACCATCCGGGAGTCCCTCGGGCTTCGAGAGGAGATTGATGACATCCATGCGAAAGCCGTCGATTCCCTGCTGGAACCACCAGTCGACGACATCGTAGACGGCCTCGCGAACGTCCTCGTTTTCCCAGTTCAGATCCGGCTGGCTCGTGTCGTAGAGATGGAGATACTGCGCGTCGCGTACTTCGTCGGACGCCCAGGCCGAACCGCCGAAAAAGGCGCCCCAGTTGTTCGGTGGATCGCCGTCTTCGGACTCGCGCCAGTGATAGAACTCCTCGTACGCTGGATCGCCCTCGCGCGAGCGCTGGAACCACTCGTGGTCGACGGAGGTGTGGTTCACCACCAGGTCCATCACGAGTTTCATATCGCGGTCGTGAATCTCGTCGAGCAGACGCCGCCACGTGTCCATGTCGCCGAACGTCTCGTCGATAGCCCGGTAGTCGCTGATGTCGTAGCCGTTATCGCGCTGGGGCGACTCGTAGACGGGATTGAGCCAGATCACGTCGACGCCCAGATCAGCGACGTAATCCAGTTTCTCGATGATGCCCTGTAGATCACCGATGCCGTCGCCGTCCGAGTCGTAGAAACTCCGCGGATAGATCTGGTAGACGACCGCCTCTTGCCACCACGTTTGGTCCTGTGCCATACTCACAGGAATAGCGAGAATTTACTTAGTCTTTTGCAAGAGGTACAACGGCAGTTGTAAATTCTTTTCAGCACTACAGATGCAACACGTCGTGGCGGTCGAGCGTTAGTGCGTCGTCGACCGACGACACCGTCATCGTCGGCCAGTCACCGGTCACAGACAGCGTCTCGACGCCGTCCCCGGAGATCAACTGCGTGTCCTCGCTCTTTGCTCCCTGTACCGTCGGGTTCCACGAATAGGCCATCGGCAGGTGGACCGGTGCCTCGTGGGTCGGTGTCGCGATCCATTCACGGCCGGCGAATCCGGCGGCCCCACCCTGATGGTGCTGTTGCCACTCGCCGTCCCAGCCCAGATCGGCGTAGGCGTCCTGAATCGCGCCGAACACGTCACCGGCGGTACCGCCTTCGCGGCCGACACGCTGGGTCGCGGCCACAGCAGAGGTCTCGACGCGCGCAGCGTCTTCGGTCTGCGATTCGAGCCAGTCGGGGGCGTCGAACGCGATAGTTCGAGACGTACTCAGGAACAGGCCGTCGCGCATCGACGTGATGCTCGCGAGGGCGTAGTCGCCCAGTTCGGTCTCCGTGGCAGTGTAGTGGCGGTACGCTGGCGCGCGCTCGCCCCCGCCCACGAGGACGACCGGCGACCAGATACCCTCGTCTTCGAGGGCCTCGTGGATGCGGGCCGAGACCGCCCGTTCGGTATCGCTCGGGTCGGCGTTCCTGAGGACCGATTCGAAGGCCGCCGTCGCGTCCGCCGCGAGGGATCGATACTGCTCGATCTGGTCGTCGGTGAGTGGCTGGCGGAGGTCGCGCGCATCGACGTGTTCCAGTCCCGGCACGTCGAAGTCCGCGGCGGCAGGCGTCGGCGTGTGTTCGAGGATCGCGTCGGCGACGCCGTCCTCGTACCACTGGACGGTCTCGACGGACACGTCCCCGACCTCTTCGTCGATCAGGCGCTGGCCCTCGATGTTGTTCGTGACGACGATGCGCTCGTCGCCGTCGTAGCCGACCGCGCCGACGCCGATGTCGGTCGCGCGGTCGACGATGTTGTTCCCGCCGCCAGTGAGCCACGCGAAGGAGTTCGGTCGAGCGAACCAGACCGCTTCCAGCCCTTCGCGTTCGAGATAGTCGTCGAGACGGGCCAGCAACGGCTCGGGATCGATAGCTCCGTTCGAAGCCGTCATGCGACGCTCACCCACTCGCCGCGCTCGTCACTGCGCTCGACGGCATCGAGCACCCGCTGTGCTTTCAGGCCGTCCGCGAAACTCGGCTCGAAGTCGGTGCCGTCCCGGATGGCGCTGAGGAACTCGTAGTTCTCGTGGACGAACGTGTGTTCCCAGCCGATGACGTGTCCCGGCGGCCACCAGTGTTCGATGTATGGGTCCTCGGGATCGGTCACGAGAACGGTCTCGAAGCCGCGGTTGCCCGCACGTTTGAGTTCGAGTTCGTTCAGCCGTTCGAGGTTGAATCGCAGTGCGCCCTCCGACCCCTCGATTTCGATGGTGTGGTCGTTCTTGCAGCCGTCGGCGAAGCGGGACGCTTCGAGCGTCCCCATCGCACCGTTCTCGAACTCGACCTGTGCGCTGTAGGCGTCGTCAACGGTGACTGCCCGCGTTTCACCCTCGCTGCCTTCGACGGGGCGCTCGTCGACGAACGTCGTGAGCTGTCCGCTCAGTCGTTCGATGTCACCGGCGGCATCACCCAGCAGGAAGTGTGCGAGATCGACCGTGTGGGCACCCAGATCGCCCAGCGCGCCGCTGCCGGCCATCTCCTCGTCGTTGCGCCAGCTCCACGGTGCCTCGGGGTCGACGAGCCAGTCCTGGAGATAGCGCCCACGGAAGTGGCGAATCTCGCCGAGTTCGCCCGCTTCGATCAGATTGCGCGCCATCCGCAACGCGGGGACGAAGCGGTAATTGAACGCCGTCCCGTTGACGACGCCGGCATCGGCAGCAGCGTCGGCCATCTCCCGAGCAACGTCGAGTGTCGGTGCAAGCGGTTTCTCACAGAACACGGGCGTCCCCGCTTCGAGTGCGGCGATGGACGGCTCGGCGTGGACGTGGTTCGGGCCGAGGTTGTAGAACACGTCCACCTCGTCGACCACGTCGCGCCAGTCCGTTGCGGTACGGTCGAAGCCGAGCGTGTCGGCGGCGTCCGCGAGTGCCGTTTCGTCCCGTCCCACGATCACGTCGCGGTTGGTGGCCGGTGCGTCGTCGAAGAACATGGGCAGGCGATCCAGCGCGTTGGAGTGGGCCTTGCCCATGAATCGGTAGCCCAGAATGGCGATGTCGAGTGTCATAGTGAAGTTCCCTCACCTGTACTACGAGCACGCGAACCGCGTGCGAGTCGTTTCACTCCGAGCACACCCGAAGGGTGTGACTCGGAGGTCTTTTTCGCCCACGTTTTTGCCGCAAGTGGTTCGAACAGCGTGCGAACCCGAGCGGGAAAAACGTGGGTGCGCATGAATCGGTAGCCCAGAATGGCGATGTCGAGCGTCATGCTGAAATTACCTCAAGAGTCACGCCTGACGGTTCACAACGGTGGTAGTATAGTCCTTCGCCTCGGGGCAACAGCCGGACGGAACTACAGGAAGTCGTCGATGCCGGGACTCTCGTTCCCAGAACCGCCACCACTGTCGCCGCCGGGGACCAGTTCGGCGACGGCCGTCGCGAAGGCGTTGAGACCGCGCGTTTGATACCAGACGGTCCCCGGCCCGGAGAACTCGAAGACGAGTCCTTCCCCGCCCAGCAGCGTCGATTTCATGCCGCCGGGACGGTTGGCGTCGAAGTCGACCGACCCCTCCCAGGCGACGACGTTCTCGTTGTCGATATGATACGTCTCGCCAGCGTCGAGTTCGATCGACTCCAGACCACCGAACGCTTCGAGGAACACGTCTCCGGTCCCGTCGAGCGTGAGCGGCGTGATACTGGCCCCGGCGAGCATCGACTTGAGACCGCCGAACTCGGTTTCGATGCTGACCGCGGGGTCAGACGCAAGCCACGCGCCGTCGACGGCGTAGATCGTCTCGTTCGAGAGGTCGTAGTGCATCACGTCGCCCGGCGTCGGCGGTGCGAGCGTGACGCGACCAGCGCCGCCCGTCGCGGTGAACTCGTTCGAGAAGAAGGACTCGCCACCGAGCATCGACTTCGCGGAGTCGAGCAATCCGTCGTTGCTCGTCGTCGTGTCCATCGACACGTTCGAGGAGTGGCTCGTCATCGCACCCGGCTCGGCCTGAATCGTCTCACCGTCGTCGAGGTCGACGACGACGTGCGTGTAGGAGGGCTTGTGTGTCAGCTCGTACTCCATACCGGGTGTGGCTCGGTGATGGGGTATAAACCTACGGGAAGGGACAGTAAAGAGAGATGTCTGTGCAGGCGAGTGGACTACACCCAGTGGGCGTCGCCGGGCTGGGTCTCGAAGACGACCCGCTTGAGGAGGTCGACGCCCTTTTCGAGACCTTCGTTGGCGGAGGTCAGGGAGTCCTCGTGTTCGATCGAGAGCGCGCCGTCGTAGCCGACCATCCGCAGCGTCGAAACCACGTCACGCCAGTGGTCCTCGCCGTGGCCGTAGCCGATCGAGCGGAACAGCCACGAGCGGTTCGGCTCGTCGGTGTAGGGCGCGGTGTCCAGCACCCCTTTCGTGCGGGCCTGCTCCTCGTAGACCTTCGTGTCCTTGGCGTGGACGTGGTGGATGGCGTCGTGCTCGCCCAGCAGGCGGATCGCGTCGGTGATCGAGATGCCCTGCCAGTACAGGTGCGACGGGTCGAAGTTCGCACCGATGTACTCGTTGGTCAGCTCACGGAGGTCGAGCAGCCCCTGTGGCTCGTAGACGAGCATGTTGGGGTGCATCTCGATGGCGACGTTCACGTCGTGGGCTTTGGCGTGGGCCGCAATCTCGGACCAGTAGTCGACGGCCAGTTCCCATTGGTACTCGTGGGCCTCGGCGTGTTCGGTGGGCCAGGGGGCGGTGATCCAGTTGGGCACCTCGCCAGCCTCGCTCCCGGCGGGGAGTCCAGAGAAGCAGGTGACGGCGTCGACGCCCAGCTGGTCGGCCAGTTCGATCGCTTCGCGCAGTTCCGTGTCCGCTCGCTCGGCGCGCTCGTCGTCCGGATGGAGCGGATTGTTGTGCGTCGCGAGCGCGCTGACCTGCATGTCGTGTTCGTCGAGCAGGTCGTGGAGGGCCGCCTGCGCATCCTCGTCGTCGAGATACTGCTCGCGGGAGAGGTGGTCGTCGCCGGGGAAGCCACCGCAACCGAGTTCGACGGCATCGACGCCGAGACCATCGAGATACGAGAGCGCGTCTTCGAGGGACTGACCTCCGAGAGGAACGGTTAGTACTCCTACGTCCATGGGCGGATTTACTATGGTCGTTGTAATAAAATCAGGGGAGTGTCACGGCGGACCGGCTACGCGAACGGGTTCGACGATTACTCCTCGACGGAGTAGCGGTCGAACAGCGTCGAGAGCTGTTTCGAGCGCATGGTCAACATCTTGACGTTGACGTACATCTCACCGAGCGCGAGGTTCTGCTCTTCTGCGATCGCGGCGACGTGTTCGGCCTCCCCGACGTTTTCGCGAGAGATCTCTGCCGCCTGATCGGCGATCGAGGCGACTTCCTCGGAGCTGGCCGCCTGATCGTCGGCCGCGTTGCTAATCTCTTTGACACCGCTGGACGTGCGCTGGACGTGCTCCATGATCGATTCGAGCGATTCGAGACTGTCCTCGACGGTCTCACGACCGGTCTCGACGGAGCCTTGCATTTCTCGGATCTCGTCCGATGTCTGTTCGGTCTGGTCCTGTATGTCGACGATGAGGTTCTCGATCTGATTGGTCGCGTCTTTGGTCTGCTCTGCGAGCGATTTGACCTCGTCGGCGACGACACCGAAACCGTTGTTGTTCGATCCGGATGAAGCGTGTGCCGCCTCGATCGAGGCGTTGAGCGCGAGGATGTTGGTCTGTTCGGCGATGTTGTCGATCAGGTCGACGATCTGGCCGACCTCGTCCATCTGGGCATTGAGTTGCTCGATCGAGTCGACGACATCTTCCGTCTGCGCGGAGGTCTCCACCATCGCATCACGCGCCTCGCGGCCGGACTCGATCCCCTCGACGGTCCGTTTCTCCGTCTTATCTGCCATCTCGGTCACTTCGTTCGTCGAGGCAGCGATCTCCTCGATCGTCGCGGACATCTCACCCATCTCGTCGCTGATCTGGGAGATCTGCTGGTCCTGTTCGTGGAACACGTCCGCGATCTCCTGAACCGATTCGGCGACGTTGGCACTGGCTTCCTTGACCGCCTGCGTCGCCGAGGTGACCTGCTCACTCGAACTGGCGACCTCGGCCGAGAACGCACTGCCGGTTTCGATCGTCTGGCCGAACGCCGCAGACATCTCGTTGTACTCGCGACCCAGCTCGTTCAGGGCTTCCGATGGCGTATCCGTATCCATTCGCTGGTCAAGCTCACCGTCAGTGGCCGCGTCGATGATCTCACAGCTTCGGGCGATGTACTCGTCGAGTTCCTCGATCGTCGCCGCCTCACGCGCGGCAACACCGCCGTCCGGCGTCGCGGTCGGTTCGGGCGTCGGGTCGGGCAATGCAGAGCGGGCTTGCTCCAGATCGGCACGGATCTCCGCAAGCTCTGTTTCCAGCGTCGAACGCCGTGATTCGACCGTTTCCTTTTGCGATCGAAGCGCGTCCCGTTCTCGTTCGAGTGTCTCGATACGCTGGTGGAGATCGATGATCGAATAGACGCCACCTGCCACGGCGACCACGAGACCGATCGCTGCGAGCGGGAGGTACAGCCCACCAGACACGACCGCCGCGACCACCACCTGGTAGATGGCGTGAGCGAGCTGTCCACCGACAGCGATCGAAACACTTCGTTTGATAGTGTCTTTCATGGTAACTGGCACCAAGAGTGTCCCCATATCCTTGTCGGTCGATTCATAAGCTTACCGGGAATAGATCATCGACTATAAAGTGCTGATGGGTCCGATTTCAGCGTCTGATAATTCACCCGACACGCCGGCCGGCGTTTCGAGTGGCGCAACATGGAATATCTTTTTACCTGCCGGTTGGAATCGCCAAGCATGGGAAACGACATTAATTACGCAGATCTGCACGATCCCAACGCGGAGTACACGATGCGGGACCTTTCCTCGGAGACGATGGGCGTGACGGCAAAGCGCGGCGGCGGCCGCGATATCGAGATTACGGACGTTCAGACGACGATGGTCGACGGAAACTTCCCGTGGACCCTCGTGCGCATCTACACCGACGCCGGTATCGTCGGCACCGGTGAAGCCTACTGGGGCGCTGGGGTCCCCGAACTCATCGAACGGATGAAGCCGTTCGTCATCGGGGAAAACCCACTGGACATCGATCGTCTCTACGAACACCTCATCCAGAAGATGTCCGGCGAAGGTTCCGTCGAAGGCATCACGGTCACCGCCATCGCCGGCATCGAGATCGCACTGCACGACCTCGCCGGCAAGATCCTCGAAGTCCCGGCCTACCAGCTACTGGGCGGCAAGTACCGCGACGAAGTCCGCGTCTACTGTGACTGTCACACCGAAGAAGAGGCCGACCCCGACGCCTGCGCCGCCGAGGCCCGCCGCGTCGTCGACGAACTCGGCTACGACGCCCTGAAGTTCGACCTCGACGTCCCCTCCGGCTTCGAGAAGGACCGCGCGAACCGGCACCTCCGCCCGGGCGAGATCCGCCACAAGGCCGAAATCGTCGAGAAGGTCACCGAGGAAGTCAAAGACGAGGCCGACGTCGCCTTCGACTGCCACTGGACCTTCTCCGGTGGCTCGGGCAAGCGACTGGCCAACGCCCTCGAAGAGTATGACGTGTGGTGGCTCGAAGACCCCGTCCCGCCGGAGAACCTCGAAGTCCAGGAGGAAGTCACGAAGTCCACGATGACGCCGATCACCGTCGGTGAGAACCGCTATCGCGTCACCGAGGAGCGCCGCCTGATCCAGAACCAGGCCGTCGACATCATCGCGCCCGACCTCCCGAAAGTCGGTGGCATGCGCGAGACCCAGAAGATCGCCGACGTCGCCAATCAGTACTACATCCCCGTCGCGATGCACAACGTCTCCTCACCGATCGCGACGATGGCGAGCGCACAGGTCGGGACCGCCATCCCGAATGCCCTCGCCGTCGAGTACCACAGCTACGAACTGGGCTGGTGGGAAGACCTGGTCGAAGAGGACGTTATCGAGAACGGCTACATCGAGATTCCCGAAAAGCCGGGGCTGGGCCTGACGCTGGACATGGACACCGTCGAAGAGAAGATGGTCGACGGCGAGACGCTGTTCGACGAGGAGTGAAACGAATCGTCGAGCCAGCAAACCTTCCGATTTGTATTGTTTGACGAGGCGTAGCGAGTCTGTCGATTTTCGACGAAGCCAGAATTCCGTCGAGGAAGCCAGTCTCTGATTTGTACTGTTTGAAAAGGCGTCGGGTACCAACCACTTCAGCGGAGAGTCGGTGATGCTGACCGCCTGAAGAGGGGATTTTCGAGTTCTGGTACCGCTGCCATCACCATCCGAAGCGATTCTACAAGAATACTTCAGGGATCACGAGGGCACGGCAGCACGTTGAATGCCACATTATGAAATGACACCGCCGCCGGACCGGATCGCCGATCGTGTACAGATCCGCTCTGGTTTCACCACGGAACGGGGAGAAGTGATCCGATTCATGGTACAACTCGAATACTGGTATGAAGGAAAGTGGACGCCGGTCGTTCGGTACGATCACGACCGTTATGCAGACGGCGGCCACGACATCACCGAGGAAGGACTGCACATGGACATCTATCGCAACGGAGAGAAAGTGGACGTGAAGGGCATCTCTGGCCCGATTCCAGCCGACGAGGGATTCGACTACGCCGAAGACGACTTACGTGAGAACGTGCAACGATATATCAAGAGGTTTGAGCAATGGCACGACATCAGGAACGGGAGCGACCTGTGAGCGACGAAGAACTCGATGCGATGCCCGACCGTATCAGTGACCACTTCGACCGCGTTCGGGAAGCGCTTGGCAAATCAATCGAAGACGACGAGTAAGTTTTTTATTTGCATGTTCGTCAATTCCAACGATTTAAATCTCGAATAGTTTCAACATTCTGGTGATCACCCTATTCTGCCGATGGACAGACCATCACGGGATAGTAGCCCTTCAAATGTAATAAAGGAGGTCTGTGAGTTTCATAGTGACTTACCGCTTTGACCACCTCAACTCACAAACATTCTCAACGAGAGTGATATGCTAATGCGATTCACACTCCAGATGAGCAGTCGTTTGTATGTAGATTGCAAGTATTATCTGAAGCAGGAGCTTCATTCTGTTTACCGAACTCTATGTATGCATTGCCAATGGCCCCTGCAACTGCCCCTTTTACGCCACCACCCAGGGCACCCATGAGAGCACCTTCACCTGCTGAGTCAACGATTTCACCTGCGTCAGCATTTACATCGCCATTAACATCATCATCACAGCCCGGTGTATCATTCCGAGTGCTGTCGTCACAGCGGTTATCTGCCGCAGCTCCACCAGTTAATAACGCTAATGTTACAATAAGTACTGATAGCAAAATAATAACTTTGTGGAATGAACCCTTTCGATCGGTGCTAGCTTTGTTTGAACGAGAGTTAATTCCAATATTCACCATATTGGTTCCAATACTCAGTTGTATGCGTTTCTATTTAATATTAATGATTTAGATAGTTTATATAAGATCTCAAAATCTTATGTAATAATCTGCCAGCTTTGTGGGCATAGAATCTTTATTACCTCGTAAAATTCACGGACTGCGTAATGGTCACGCCTTGAGAGCTTGTGCAAGGGTATAGGCGGGAACAATGAGTGGCAGTTTTAGGAACTCGCGGTGCCAAACGTCCACCCGACAACGGAGCCAAATCCGCACTGGATGGCCGAGAGCAATTTTCCCCCTCCGGTATGACCCGAAGAAATCGCTGTCCAACTGTGCATGGGGACGTGATCATATTGAGCGAAACAGTCAGTGTCTGATGACTAGCCAGAAGATCTCTGAACGGAGGGCGTTCCGAAGTAACTGATCGTCGTTGCCTTGTCGCTGGAGAGACTCACAATGTCTTCGGTGAGGCCCACGCAATCAACAAAGTCAACGAAAGGAAAATATACGTCCGACAAATCGAACCTTCAGCACCTTTTTGCGCTGGCCCCCCCCACTCTCGGCCATGGTTTCGGAGCTGTTCGACCCCGACGCGTGGGATGAGATCGACCGGTACGACTTCTCGGATATTACCTATCATCGGGCGAAAGAGACCGGCGCGGTCCGCATCGCCTTCGACCGCCCGGCGGTTCGCAACGCCTTCCGCCCGGAGACCGTCGACGAACTGTCGACGGCGCTGGATCACGCAAAGCGCCTGACCGACGTGGGGTGTGTGCTCATCACCGGAAACGGCCCATCGCCAAAGGACGGCGGCTGGGCGTTCTGTTCGGGCGGGGACCAGTCGATTCGAGGAGAGTCGGGTTACGAATACGATGCAGATGCCGACATCGGCGCAGACGACGCTCCCGACAACGTCGGCCGCCTCCACATCCTCGAAGTCCAGCGCCAGATCAGACACATCCCCAAACCGGTCGTCGCCGTCGTACCGGGGTGGGCCGTCGGCGGCGGTCACTCGCTGCACGTCGTCTGTGACATGACCATCGCCAGCGCCGAGCACGCGCAGTTCCTCCAGACCGACCCCGACGTGGGGAGCTTCGACGGCGGCTTCGGCTCTGCCTATCTCGCCAAGCAGGTCGGCCAGAAGAAAGCACGCGAAATCTTCTTTCTCGGGAAGACCTACGACGCCGAGGAAGCGGCGGACATGGGGATGGTCAACGAAGCGGTCCCGCACGAGGAGCTCGAAGCGACCGCACTGGAGTGGGCCGAGCGCATGAACGGCAAGTCGCCGACGGCGATGCGGATGTTGAAGTTCGGGTTCAACGCGACGGACGACGGGATGGTCGGCCAGCAGGTGTTTGCCGGCGAGGCGACCCGTCTCGCCTACATGACCGACGAAGCACAGGAAGGCCGGGATGCCTTCAACGACGGGCGAAAGCCCGACTTCGGCGACTATCCGTGGCACTACTGAGTGGGGCAGCAATCGCGAGTCGACGAGGAGTGCCTAGAACAACGCGAGACCGACGCTGTAGGGCCATGCCGCGCCAGCGAGTGCTGCAAAGGCCAGCGCGCCGGCCGCGCCGAAGACGTTCTTGAGAAAGCTCGTCATCTCGTTTTGCTGTTCCTCGGGATCGTCCATCGACCAGAAGTCGTGGAACAGAACGGCCGAGACGAGCAAGAAGAGCGCGAGCGCGAATCCCGACAGCACCGGGAACGCACCTACCGCGATCCCAAGCCCGGCGAAGACGAGCAGGCCACCGGATGCGAGCACCGAGAGTCGCGGTGCCGGCATCCCCTTGAACTGCGCGTACCCGACCATGTCGTCGGTGTTCATGAAGTGGTTCAGTCCCATGAAGGCAAGCACGCCACCGAATAGGACGCGTGCGAGCAGGAACACCTCGGCGCTCCCGGTCGCGGTAAACAGGTCCGTCTGGAGCGGAATCATGCGTTCACCGTCGTATCGGATTTCGTCTGGTTAGCTACTTTCATTACGTTACTACCTTTGCGGGACGTGCTTATATCGGTTTGGCGACACGACAGTAACCAGGTGGCACCGATGCCACGCGGGGACACTCGTGCCAGCACAGCGGTGTGAGAACCACAGCCGCTATGGGTATCCCAGCCCGAGAACACGGCAATGAGTACGGCGACAGCGGACGTTTCGAAACGGCGAGCCTGGGTGATGGCTGCCAGGCCACAGACGTTGCCGGCAGGGTCGGCGCCGGTCATCGTAGGCGGCGGGCTGGCGCTACACGACGGCGTCTTTGCGGTGCTTCCGTGGCTCGCAGCGCTGGTGGGAGCACTGTTGATCCAGATCGGGACGAACTTTGCGAACGACTACTACGACGCCGTCAACGGGACGGACACCGAGGACCGCGAAGGGTTCACTCGTGTGACCGCTGGCGGTCTCATCCCGCCAGCACAGGTCAAGTACGCGATGGTGGGAACCTACGGTCTCGCAGTCCTGCTGGGCAGCTATCTCGTCGCCATCGGTGGCGTGCCGATCCTCGTCGTCGGCCTGACGAGCATCGCCGCGGGCATCCTCTACACTGGCGGTCCATATCCATACGGCTACCGTGGCCTGGGCGATCTGTTCGTGTTCGTCTACTTCGGCGTCGTCGCCGTCACCGGGACCTACTACGTGCAGGCAGTCGCCGAGAGCGGTGTCGCGCTCTTCCCGACGTGGATTCCGGGCGGCATCGACCTCGTGACCGCAGCGGTCGCGAGCCTCCCGGCGGCCGGTCTCTCGACGGCGATCCTCGTCGTGAACAACGTTCGAGACCGCGAGACCGACGCCGAAACCGGCAAGCGGACGCTGGCGGTCATGCTGGGCTATGGCTTCAGTCGCGTCGAGTTCCTCGCGATGGTCGGGATGGCCTACGCCGTGCCGATGCTGTTCGCCCTCGATGAGAACTTCGGACTCGTCGTACTGGCTCCACTCCTCTCGCTCCCGCTCGCGGTCTCGGTGTCGAAGACCGTTCTCGAACGGACCGACGGCGATGCACTGAATCCCGCGCTCGAACGGGTCGGACAGACGCTGTTCGTCCACTCGCTGCTGTTCGCGGCTGGACTCGCCGTTACGGGACTATGAGCTGTCGGCGATTCACACTCCCGCTCGCGACGCCGCTGTCGACCGCCGCCGGGTCCATCGAGCGCCGCGAGGGGTTCGTCGTCCGGTTCGACCACCGCGGTGAGACGGGTATCGGCGAAGCGACGCCGCTGCCCGGCTGGACCGAATCGCTCGACGAGTGCGAGCGTGCGCTCACGAGAGTACTCGATACCTACGAAAAAGAGGGTCACAGCGCTGCGCTGCTGGAACTGGACGCCGACGCTGTGCCGGCCGCTCGTCACGGCTTCGCGACGGCGTTGCTCGACGCCGACGCTCGCGCGGACGACGTTCCACTGGCCGAGTGGTTCGATGCCGACGCTGGCCGATCCGTCCCGGTCAACGCGACCATTGGCGACACCAGCACCGACGAGACGGTCGAAGCCGCTCGAACGGCCGTCGACGACGGCTTTGGCTGCCTGAAGCTAAAGGTCGGTGCCCGCGATCTCTCGGCCGATCTCGCTCGCGTCGGCGCGGTCCGGGCAGCCGTCGGACCGGGCGTAACACTCCGAGTCGACGCCAACGGCGCGTGGGACCGCGAGACGGCCAGAAACGCCGTCGACGGACTCGCCGAACACGGCGTCGAGTACGTCGAGCAACCGCTGTCTGCCGCCGATCTCGATGGGCACGCCGCCCTTCGTGGCCGCGGCGTGGAGATCGCACTCGACGAGGCGCTGCGCGCCCACAGCGCCGCGGAGATCCTTCGGTCGGACGCTGCCGACGTGCTGATACTCAAACCGATGGTCGTCGGCGGTCCCGGCAACGCCCACACGCTGGCGATGCGAGCGCGTGACTGTGGAATCGAACCGGTGATCACGACGACCGTCGACGCCGTCGTCGCCCGGACGGCCGCCGTTCACGTGGCCGCAGCGATCCCGGCGGTCCGTCCCTGTGGTCTCGCGACGGCGAACTATCTGGCCGACGATCTGGCCGACGATCCGGCACCGGTCAGCGACGGCCGAATCGTGGTCCCCGACGGGCCGGGACTGGGTCTCGACTCCGACGAGGTGTCACCGTGACGCTCCCGCCGCCCGCAGCGTGGCCGGTTTCGGACCCCCTGCCAGCGGCATCGGCCGACGTACTCCGTGAGCGTGCCAGAGCGACGCCGGAGGCGACGGCGCTCGTCGACACCGACAGCGACAGCGCGCTGACGTACGGAGCGTTCGACCGCCGTGTCGACGCGTGGAGTGTGGCAGTGGCTGATGCGGTAGCGGCGGACGCGGAACGGATCGGGATCGCCCTCCCGACCGGTCTCGCGTTCGCGACGGCGTACTTCGCCGTCGTCCGGCAGAACTGGACCGCGGTACCGTTGAATCTGCGAGAGGACGAAGCGACCGTCGAGAAACAGGCGGCGGCGGCCGACCTCGACGCGGTGCTGTGCTCGCGTGCGACCGCAGACTTTGGGCGCGCAATCGCTCCGGCCGACGCAGTCGTCCTGTCGATCGACGGTGCAGGCGACGATGGCGTCACGGCGTTCCAGCCGCGCACGAGTGAGGCAGACAGCGACGTGGCCACCGCTGCCGACCGGGACACGGAACGGCTCGTCCTCTTTACCTCGGGAACCACCGGCGATCCGAAAGGCGTCCGTCTCACGCGTGGGAATCTCCTCGCGAGCGCCGTCGGCTCTGCCGATCGGCTCGGCGTCGAATCCGGCGACCGGTGGCTCGTCTGCCTCCCGATGTATCACATGGGCGGTCTCGCACCGCTCGTCCGGTCGACGCTGTACGGCACGACGACCGTCCTGCAACCGGAATTCGACGCAGCGGCGACTGCGACGGTGCTCGACGAGGACGACGTGACTGGCGTCTCGCTGGTCCCGACGCAACTCACGCGCTTGCTCGACGAGGGGTGGACACCTCCCGCGTCGCTGCGGTTCGTCCTGCTCGGGGGCGCACCGGCACGCCCGGCACTGATCGAGCGCTGTGGCGAGGTCGGCGTCCCGGTGTACCCGACCTACGGCACGACAGAGACGGCTTCACAGATCACGACCGCGACACCGGCAGAAGCGTTCGACGACCCGGAGACGGTCGGTCGACCACTGCGGGGGACGACCGTGACCGTCATAGACGACGGGAGCGAGTGCAGGCCGGAGACACCGGGCGAACTCGTCGTCTCCGGGCCGACGGTCACGCCGGGCTATCTCGACGACGCCCAGACCGCCGCGGCCGTCGACGACCGTGGCTTCCACACCGGCGATGTGGGCTACAGGGACGCCGATGGACGATACGTCGTCGTGGGCCGTGTCGACGACCAAATCGTCACCGGGGGCGAGAACGTCCAGCCGGCGACGGTCGTGCAGGCGCTCGAAGCACAGCCGGCAGTCGCGGCCGCCGCGGTCGTCGGCGTCCCGGACCCGGAGTGGGGCGAGCGCGTGGCTGCGGTCGTCGTGCCCGCGACGAGCGACTGCACGGTCGAAGGGATTCGAACCACTGTCGGCGAGACGCTCGCGGACTTCGCCGTCCCGAAGACGATCGAACTGGTCGAGACACTCCCGCGGACGGCGTCTGGCACGGTCGATCGAGAACGAGTCCGCGAGATCGTCGTCGACAGCCCGTCCGGTCGCTAACTGCGAATTCTGACGACGCCGGCCGTGAACACCCTGTTGTTCGGGACGATGTACTCCTCACCGTCGCTCTCGATGTGGGTGACGAAAATATCGACTTCCTGGACGATCCCCTGCTGGTCGTTGATCCGAACTTCGTCGCCGATACTGTAGGGCTGGGTGAGGACGAGATACAGGCCGGCCGCACCGGCCGACAGGAGGTGCTTGAACGCCAGCCCACAGAGGAACACCAGACCAAAGGCGTAGGCAGCAAGCAAGATCAGGAGGGCGGCCGTCGCAACACCCAACTGTCCGAGTGCGACGAGCAGCGCCAGAAAGACGATGCTGTATTTGACCAGCGTCGGCAGGAGTTCGGCCTGGGGCAATTTGACGCTCCGAAGCTTCTCACTCACGGAGAGCTTCGCCTTGTCTCCGGCGATGAGACCGACGATCAGCGCGAAGACGGCGACAAAGAGGTTCGGCAAGAACGTGACGAATCGCGACCAGAACGAGGTGTCTCTGAACAGTTGCGAGACGTTTAACGCGAGGATTATCGCACCGAGGTACACGAACACGGCCGCGAGCGTCGCGATCAGCCCGACCGTCGACGTGCCAAAGCGCTGGGCTGTCCGCTCGAAGGGCGTCCCTTCGACTGCTTCACCCACGCCGGCATCCCGGAGGAGGTAGTGCGTGTACCGCCAGACGAGATAGGCGAGCAACACACCGATCACGAGGATGGCGACCGACACCGCGAACGCCGCCTCCTGTGAGAACAGCTTGCGGATCAGCTCCGGCCAGTCGAACTGCATCAGTACTCCTCCGGGTCGACTTCCAGGATCAGTTCACCGCCCTTGAACGCTCGAACCAGCCCGTCACTCTCCGAGAGGACGATGGCGATCGCGTTCGTGTCGCGCGTGACTGCTCCCGCCGCCATGTGGCGCGCGCCGAGTCCTTTCGGGATGTCGACCCCCTCCGCAGACGGTTCGAGATACCGATAGGCAGAGACGATCTTGCCGGCGTCCGAGATGACGAAGGCTCCATCGAGGCGCGAGAACTCCTTGAGCATCACGTTCACGATCGGATCGCCGACGTGGACGTGTGACTTCTCGAACGGGTTGTACGACAGCGGGCGGGACTTGTTCATCACCTTGCCCGCATCGCCGACGACGAACAGCGCGCCGACGGGCTTGCCCTTCTGGCCTTTCTTCCCGAGTTCGACCGCGACATCTAGCACGTCGCGAATCACCGATGGCTCGGCTCGTGAATTGACGAACAGGTCGTACACGCCGGAGGCCGAAAATTCGCCGACGTTGATACGAACGACCGAGTCCGGAGAGTCACCGAACACGTCCGCGATACAGACGACGGTGGCGTCCTCCTCGACGAACTCCTGATCGAGCGCACCTTCGACGCCGAATCGGACACGGCCGGCGAGATCGGTGAATTCGAGCGGTAGCTCGACGAACCGCTGGGCGTCGATCGTGTTCTCCGCTGCGATGACGACCACGTCCGTGTCGTCGTCCTCGAACGACTGATACAGGGAGGCACTCGGAGCGAACAGGAACACCGCGTCGGTGTCGGCGACGATATCGTCGAAGAACTCACGCAACGCGCTCATCACCTCAGCTTCAGCGTGCCGCCTGAAAAAGGTTTGCTGGCCGTCAGACGCCTGTGGGGTAGCCGTCAGCCGATCCGTCGCGACTCGTCACCTCGTCGGCCACGGTCGCGACGCGATCACGAACGCGCCCGAGATCGAGCCCCGCACGCTCGGCCAACGCCAGCGCACCCCCCATCCCGACGCCCTCCTTGGCCTCCCCTGCCTCGAAGCGCTCCATCACGACGTGGTCCCCCTCGTCGAATCCGGGATCGGTCACTGTCAGGTCGAGAGCGAGATCGGTCGCCAGTTCGCGCACCGCCGCCGACGGATCACGGTCGACGTACGCCGTCGTCGCCAGCGAGATCGGCCCCTCGATCCCCGCGTGTCGCAACAGTGCCCCCACTGTCGCCATCTGCGTGCCGCCCGCGAGCGTCACCGCGCGGTCGGTCTCGATCGCACCCACGGCGATCCCAGCAGCGACCGCCAGCACCGGGTCCCCCATCCGACGGACCGCTCGTTTCGGCTGGTCGGCCGCATCACCCGGTGACAGAGCGCTCGCGCGTAGCCCCTCCGCGACGACAGCGCGTTTCTGTTCGATCGGGTTCGTTGGCAGCGACGACGACACCGCACCACGCTCACCCAGTGCCCGCAGGACGCCGAGCGCCGTCGTCGTTCCACCCGGAATCGATTCGCCGATGACGATCTCGTCCGCAGGGAGGGCGCGACCGAACTGCCGCGCCGCCTCGAAGGCCCCCGGAGCCGACGACACCGGGTCCTGCTCTCGAATGTCCGAGCCGGGTCGTGCGCCCACCGACACCGTCGGCGCACCGCTTGGCGCTGCCAGCCCACCGTCGACGACCGTCACGTCGAGGTTCAACAAGTCGACGATCGCCCGCGTAACGACCGCCGGCGTCAGACAGCCAGTCGGACTCTCCGGCACCGCCGGTGCCCTGACAAGCCCGCCATAACGCACTAGCTCTGCATCTGCTGGCGGCGTGTGCGCGAACACGTCGGAATCTTCGCCCGCCGCAGAGAGACCCTCGATCTCGGCCGTCCGTGTCGTCCCAGCCACCAGTACGAACCGTGTCCCGCCGTCTCCGTTCATACGCGTGGCGGCGCACCTCGGCACCTTCAACGCGTCGGTCGCTAGACCTTGCCCCACCATTTATTGCCGGCCCAATCCCCTCCACGAGTATGGAGGACTTCGACGAACTCGTCTCGTCACTCACGCCACGGGAAGACAACGACGCGATCACGTCGTACCAGAACACGACAGCCGTCGCATGCCCGGCCTGCGAACACCCGTTCGACGACATGGTCGTCTGCAAGGACGAACTCACATCGCTGAACCTCGACATGGAACTCGATCTCTGTACGACGATCCACGACGGCAACGTCGTGCTGTTCACGCACAAGCCCTGAGTCGGCCGCTGCCGGCCCGTGACCGACACACACATAAGACTACCCTCGTCATATGTGACCAGCAACCATGCTGGTGGGGCACGACCGGCGACAGGGGGCAGGGGATCGGACGCTCGACGACAGGACAGCGCGAGGCGAACGATGAGAGTTCTCGCGGCATGGCTACTGGTGACCATGCTGGTCGTCAGTGGTCCAGTTGGATCGGCAGCGGCGCTGGATCACGACCCTGGCGTACGCATCACGGCATCGTCGACGACGACCGCCGACGACCGTGTCACCTTCGAGGCGACCGTGTCGAACACGACTGCGTCGCAGTTCCGATGGGACTTCGACGACGGAAGCACCGCCAGCGGCTGGCTCGTCGCCAATACGTTCGACGACCCAGGAACCTACTCCGTCACCGTCGTCGCCACCCACGACGATATCGTACGCACTGCATCGATCCGAGTCACGGTCTATCCGACCCCATGGTGGCTGTCGAACACCCGCCTGCGACCGTAACTCCCCTCTGCTTGCACCCGCTGCTCACGACGTTGCTCGCAGCAGCAATGCGCGGGACCGGATTTGAACCGGAGCAAGACGGTCGCCTCACTTCGTTCGGCGCTGCGACTTGCAGGGTTCAAATTCTAGTCGCGCACTCTCCGCTCAGGACATTGTTCGCGGAGAAGTGCGCGGGACCGGATTTGAACCGCCTGAACTTCGCTCACTCCGTTCGCTCGTTCCGTGCTTCAAATCCACTCGTCTGATGGCTGCTGCTCGTGGATTTACTCGCAGCAGCAATGCGCGGGACCGGATTTGAACCGGGATCAGACGTGCTCGCTTGGCTGCGCGCGACTGATGGGGTTCCAAATCCACTCGTCTGATGGCTGCTGCTCGCGGGTTTGCTCGCAGCAGCAATGCGCGGGACCGGATTTGAACCGGAGCAAGACGGTCGCCTCACGTCGTTCGGCGCTGCGACTTGCAGGGTTCCAAATCGGTCTTGCTCTTCACTCACTTCGTTCGCTCATGCGCGGGACCGGATTTGAACCGGCGGA
>Ga0207771_100127_pt1 | contig 54774 bp, 55 predicted proteins | sample A23M2SouthBayCA_2_FD_187731 | JGI IMG/M metagenome (GOLD analysis project Ga0207771, IMG submission 187731) | Aerobic enrichment media microbial communities from Eden Landing Ponds, California, USA - A23 M2 (2) (SPAdes) | ecosystem: Environmental > Aquatic > Marine > Unclassified | place... | reverse complement strand
CGTATCCCCAAACCGGCCGAGGTCGATCGTGATCGCTGTCGAGTCGGATCACCACCCCTGATCGAGACACCGCGCCACGTTTCCCCGAGTACTATCGGCTCGATGAACGGCAACCGCAGAAGTACAGGGCCTGTGCCACAGATATTTTCCTGGTGGACTGAAAGGGCGAGGGCCGGTGGCGGCGAACGAAGTGAGCGGAGTCGTCTCAGTGACCCCTATCCGCGCGGGCGGTGCCGAGAGCGCGGATATGTCGCTGAGCGACCGCCAGCGGCCCGAGGGCTTTCAACACACGACGATGACTGCGGTCGCAGTCACGTCTCCTCGCACACCGAGCTAACAAATCGAAAATACCCCATCTCCTCACCGACGCTCGTAGGTCACGAAGGCCAGTTCGCCGTCCTCGACCCGCTCGACCTCGACCCATTCCTCGGAGTCCCACTCGGGAAAGCGAGTGTCGCCCTCGGGTTCACCTGGAACCTCGGTCAGAACCAATCGGTCGGCCAGCGGGAGAAACTGCTCGTAGACGGTGGCACCACCGGCGACGTAGGCCGTTTCAACACCTGCCTCGATGGTCGCCTCGACAGCCGCCTCCACGCTCTCCACCACCACGACACCCTCGGGAACCTCCGGATCAGACCGCGACAACACGATGTTCGTCCGACCGGGCAGCGGGCCGTCCAGTTGCGCGGCGATGGACTCGAACGTGCGCCGACCCAGGATCACAGGGTGGCCCATCGTCGTCTCCTTGAAGTGGGCGAGGTCGGCGGGGTAGTGCCACGGCATGCCGCCGTCGTCGCCGATGACACCGTTCTCCGCGACGGCCGCGATGAGCACCAGTTCGACGTCGCCATCGCCTCCGACCTCACTCGCCGACTCCTCTCCCGACATCGTCACTCCGCGACCGCGAAGTCCAGCCCGGGTGCCGAGTCGTACTCTCGGAGTTCGATGTCGTCGAATTCCAGCTCGCCGAGGGGCTTGTCGGCCACCTCGATTGTCGGCCGGGCGCGGGGCTCGCGGGTCAACTGTTCGAGCAGGTTCGGGACGTGGTCGGCGTTCTCGGTGCCGGGTTCGGCCGGCGCCTCGTCTTCGATCCACGCCTTCACGTCACCGTACTCGGCCCGGTCGTCGACGGAACCCATCCGCTCGCGGAGCGCCGTCCGATTCGCCTCGTACCACTCGCCGCGGGCACCCTCGCCACAGTAGGCGTGGGCGTCGACGACCGTGTGCGAAAATTTCCCGACCTCCAGACCCGTGCGCTGGGCGACAATGTGGGTCAACAGCGAGTAGGCGGCGATGTTGAAGGGGATGCCAAGGGCGATGTCGCCCGAGCGCTGGGTGAGGTGGGTGTTGAGGCGGTCGCCCTGGACGTTGAAGACGAACGTGTAGTGACAGGGCGGGAGCGTGCTGACGGCGGCGTTGGCGGGGTGCCACGCGTTGACGACGATGCGTCGGGACTGGGGGTTCTCGCGCAACTGGTCGAGGACGTACTGGATCTGGTCGAACGTGCGCTCGTCCTCGTCGACCCAGCGATGGGACTCGTCGGGCCAGGATTCGCCAGACAGTCCCTCCTCGGGGACCGGGTAGCGCCGCCAGAACCGGCCGTAGGCGGTGTCGAGATGCCCCGCCTCGTCGGCCCAGTCGTCCCAGATGCTCGTCTCCTCGCGCAGATTTCGAATGTGCTCCTCGCCCGAGAGATACCAGAGCAGTTCGTGGATGAGCGAGTGCCAGCGAAAGCCGTCGAGTTGCTTGGTCGTCAACAGCGGGTAGCCGGCCGACAGGTCCACCTCGTAGTGGGCACCGAACGTCGACAGCGTGTCCACCCCGGTCCGGTTGGGTTTGTAGGTCCCCTCGGCGATGGCCTCGCGAACGAGGTCCAGATACTGCTGCATTATCGCGTGGGTAACCGCCCGACGAGTTAAAGACTCTCCAATGACTCGCCGGAGCGTCGACATCGCCGTCACGGACGACACGGTCGCGCCGGCGTACGGGCGACGAGACTCGTCACTGAGAAGGACAACGGACGCGAGAAACTGCCTCTACTTCACCCCGTTGTGACGAGAGTGACTTAAACGAACCCGGGCAGAGAATCCGAGCAGAGACCCCGGAGTCACGACACGGATACTCACGAGACAGACCGATGGAATCGACTCCTGACCGAAGTGTAGCTACGGCGAGAAACTGCCTCTACTCTATCCCGTTGTGACGAGAATGACTTAAAGGAATCAGAGATCGCGCCCGCAGTTCAGCGCTCCAGTACCAGCACGTAGCGGACGAGCGAGCGGTGGACGCGGCGTTCGAACTGCGCCTGGATCGTCCAGCCGGCCTCGCGAGCGGTGACAGCCCACGACCGGTCGCCGACGACGACCGCACGCGGCGCGACTCGCCGTACCTCGGCGAGCGCATCCGAAACGAGGGTGTCCAGCGACTCGGCTTCGATCTTCGACTGGCGGCCGTAGGGCACGTCCACGACCGCCGCGTCGACGGCGTCGTCGGCGAGGGGCAACCGGCGCGCGTCCCCCCGACAGACCGCGGTGGGGGCGTCGGGGACGAGGTCACGGAAGTTGCGGCGGGTCCCGCGGACCATCTTGGCCTGGGCGTCGACACCAACGACGCGCGCGCCGACGAGCGCACCCTCCAGCAACAATCCGCCCGTGCCACACATCGGGTCGAGCAGCGTCGTGCCGGGCTGGGCGCCGGCGACGTTCACCAGCGCGCGGGCGAGGATCGGGTCCATACTCCCCGGCTGGAAGAACGGCCGGTCGCTGGGCGTGCGGTCGCCGAAGGAGCGCTCGACGGCGTGAGTCAGCCAGCCCAGCGCGCAGACGCCGTCGGCGTCCTCGGCAGCGGTCTCGACAGTCTCCTCGCCGTCGCTCCCGGGCGGACCCGCGAAGAGCGCGCGCAACTCGTGGTCGGGGTCGTCCAGGTCCACAGTCAACCCGCGGTCGACGAGAATCCCGCCCAGAACGCGCTCGGCGCGCTGGGTGTCGACGCCGGTCGTCCCGCGCACGTCGACCGCTCGCACCGCGACCGACCCCCGTCGATCGACCGATTCGCTACGGTCGGCCGCCTCCTCGCGTTCGACCACCGCCGACCGCAGGAGAGCCGCGGCGCTCTCGACGCTCGGATCCGTGGTCCCGACGAGTTCGCTCGCACGCCGCGTAAAGGCCAGTTGCCCCAGCCGGTCGCTGACTGCGCGCGCGGTCGCCAGTCCCGCGCCGATTGCCTCGACGCCGGTGGCGGCGCTCTCGGCCTCACAGACCGCGAAGGCGTCGTCCTGGCCGGCGAGTTCGAGGCAGTACACGCCCGCCACTCGCCCGCGCCCGCCCAAGAACCCTCCGGTCAACTCGCCGAGCGATACCTCTGGGCGTGTGACCTGTCAGTCCGACCCATGAAAGTTTATATAGTTTAAATACGTCGTTTAAGTCGATACATGGTCGACCCCAAAGAGACTATCAACATAGAGAACGTCGTGGCTTCGACCGGAATCGGGCAGGAACTCGACCTCCAGAGCGTAGCGATGGACCTGGAGGGTGCCGATTACGACCCAGAGCAGTTCCCCGGCCTCGTCTACCGCACGCAGGAACCCAAGTCGGCGGCGCTCATCTTCCGTTCGGGCAAGATCGTCTGTACCGGTGCCAAGAGCACCGACGACGTCCACGAGAGTCTCCGCATCGTCTTCGACAAACTCCGCAACCTCCAGATCCAGGTCGACGACGACCCCGAGATCGTCGTCCAGAACATCGTCACGTCGGCGGACCTGGGGCGCAACCTCAACCTCAACGCCATCGCGATCGGGCTGGGCCTGGAGAACATCGAATACGAACCCGAGCAGTTCCCCGGCCTCGTCTACCGGCTGGACGACCCCGACGTCGTCGCGCTGCTGTTCGGGTCGGGCAAACTCGTCATCACGGGCGGCAAACAGCCCGAGGACGCCGAGGAGGCCGTCGACAAGATCGTCTCGCGGCTCGAAGACCTCGGACTGCTCGAGTAACTCACGAAACGCTGCAGCGCGGTCGAGAGCACGGCGAGCGTTTCTCGCGCGGGACACCCCTCCCGCGTTTTCTCTCCCCCTACTACTCGGTCTCTCGGGAGCTCGGTCCCTCCGAGATCCGGTCGCGTCGCTGATCGCTCGAGTACCTCGCCCCCCGGGGTTTTCGACGCAGTGGGAACCGCGACCGACGGGCTACAGGTCTCGCGAGTTACTCAGACTCCGCAACAGGTCCCCACACTCACACCAGCGGTCCTCGGGCGAATCGACCCGGTTGCCACAGCTGGGACACTCGTACTGCCCCGATTCCGGTACCGTCACACTCGGTCTCATGTGTGTGAGTGTGTCATCCATCCCTGGTGATAAGCCCGACCCTATTATCTTTTGAAGTATATTAGTAGACGTTCGTCCACACGACTGGTGTCTGGCGATTCTGCTAGTGTGAGTTTTTATACTCGCATAGTCTCTTTCCGAATCTATCGCCAGGTATTCCACGAATCGGTGCATAAATACACGAATCGGAACCTCGTGTGGAGGCAGCCTCAGATACCGGTACCGAATACGGACAGTAGCGCTCGTTTCGACACTTTCTCCGGTCGTCTCGGTTCGGACCTGGTAGTACACACGGCAGCCCCACTCGGGCGAAATAGCAGGAGCCAAACGGCGGGCGCACGGAGAGAGAGGTATGCTCCAGGCGAGTCCGGACCCGACCGGCGGTGGCGTGCTCGCGTTCGTGGTCACGCTCCTGGTCGCGTGGCTGTTCTACGCCGTGACGTTGCACCTGGCGGCGACGTTTTTCATCGGCGACGTGCCCAGCCAGCGGGCCGCCTACGCCGGCGTGGCGCCGGCGCTCGTCTCGATCCTGCTCGGCCGGTGGGGGATCGAGGGGATCGCCTTCGTCTCGCCGAGCCTCGGTGTCGCGGTCGTCCTCCTCGCCACGCTCGTGGCCGACGCCGTCGCGATCAGCGCCGTCTACCGGATCTCCTGGCGACCGACGGCCGCGCTGACGCTGTTACACCTCGCCTTCGCAGCCATCCTCGGCATCGCCCTCAACAACATCTTCGGGCTATTGTGAACTGCGCTGTCCCGGAACTCTTCCCTGATAGCGTGTGGGTCCGTGACACCGTCCCCGAAAACACTTTGTCAACCTGTCTGAACGACTGGGCATGCCGACGATCGATGTCGCGACGGAAGCGTTGCGCGACGAGGAGACGCCGATTCGCGTCGAAGGACTGGACCCGGGATCGGACGTCGAACTCCGCGCCCGGACCGACGACTGGTACGAGGGTGGCTGTTCGTCCCGAGCCACGTTCGAAGCCGACGCGGACGGCGTCGTGGACACCACCGAACAGGCGCCGCGCTCGGGAGACGACGATGGTATCGAGCCGATGGGCTGGCTGTGGTCGATGGCATCCGAGAACGGTGATTGGTCCCCCGGCGACGGTCGCGACCCCGTCGAGATTACCGTCGAGGCTCGTGTCGACGGATCGGTCCGTGCCGAGGCGACGACCGTCCGCCGTCCCTGCGACCCGGCCGTCGAGCACCGACGAGTCGACGGCGGCGGTCACGAAGTCGGTGGTGACGGCACCAACGCGGTCGTCGGCGACCTGTTCGTCCCCCAGGGACAGGGACCACACCCCGGCGTACTCCTCCTGCACGGGTCGGGCGGTCGTCCACTGCGTGGCGTCGCCTCGCTGCTGGCTTCCCGCGGGTTCGCGGCGTTCGCCGTCCAGTACTTCGGTGACCCCGACCCGCTGCCGGACGCGCTCAGCGAAGTGCCGGTCGAGTACGTCGACGACGCCGCGGCGTGGCTCCGCGAACGCGAGGACGTGACCGACGGAGCGGTCGGCGTCTACGGCCAGTCGAAAGGCGCCGAGGCGGCGCTGGTCACTGCCGCCCGGTTCGACTGGCCGGGCGCCGTCGTCGCAGTCGCGCCCACGGCCTACCGCTGGCAGGCGCTGGACCGGTCGACCGACACCGAGACCGGGTCCTGGACGGCTGACGGCGACGTGCTCGGGTTCGTCCCGTTTCGCGCACCGCCCGGGGCCGACCAGGCGGGCAACGTCGCCTTCGCCGACGTCTACGAGAACTCGCCCCCGCGCGTACCCGACGAGCGCCTCGACGCCGCGCGGATTCCGGTCGAAGAGACCGGGGCCGACGTCCTCCTCGCGGCCGGCGGCGACGACCTGATGTGGCCCTCGGCCGGGTACGCGCGAACGCTGGCGGCGCGACTCGAGGAACGGCCGGCCGGCACAGTCGAGACGTACATCTACGACGGCGCCGGACACGGTATCTCGCCGCCGTATCGACCGACCGCGGGCACCACAGTGGCCAACGGGATGGCACTCGGCGGGACACCCTCGGAAAACGCTCGCGCCGCCGCCGACTACTGGCCGCGCGTGCTCGACCTGTTCGACCGGACGCTCCGGTGACCGGCGGTCACTCCACGAGGCGCTCGATCTCGGTCACCAGCACGTCGCTGGCGCCGACGTCCTTGAGCGCGTTGATCGTCTCGAAGACGGCGCGTTCGTCGACGACGGCGTGGACCGCGACCTGGTCGGTGCCGGCGATGTCCATGACCGTCGGCCCGCTCATCCCCGGCAGGACGTCTTTCACCTCGTCGAGCGCCCCCTCGGGGACGTTCATCATCAGGTAGCGCCGGTCCTCGGCGGCGATCACGGATTCGAGCGCCATCCGAACCTGCTGGACCTTCTCGTCGTCGGCGACGTCCGCGCGGGCGAAGAGTCGCACGGACGATTCGAGGACGTCAGCGACCTCGGCGAGGCGGTTCATCCGCAGCGTGGTCCCCGTCGAGGTGATGTCGACGATGGCGTCGGCGATGTCGACGTGAGGGGTCAGTTCCGTCGCGCCGGACACTTCGACGACGTCGACGGCCACGTCGTGGTCTGCGAAGAACTGGCGCGTGACGTTCGGGAACTCGGTGGCGACCGTGCCCCCCTCGAGGTCTGCGACGGTGTCGATGTCGCCGTCTTCCGGCGCGGCGAGCACCAGTCGGCAGGCACCGAACTCGAGATCGAGGAGATCCACGAGGTCGACCTCGGCCTCGCGGGTCTGGTCCAGTCCCGTGATGCCGACGTCGGCGGCGCCGTCGGCGACGTACTCGGGGATGTCGCTGGCGCGCGCGTAGAGGACCGTCACGTCGGGGTCGACCGTCTGAGCGTACAGTTTCCGGTCGGCGCCGTCGACGACGTGCAACCCCGCACGGTCCAGGAGATCCATCGCGGGCTCGTGCAGGCGACCCTTGTTGGGGACGGCGATGCGCATACTCCCCCTGGACGGCCCGTCGGCAACTGTCTTTCCGTTCCGGACTCCCCGCGCCCGACTCAGTCGCTGTCGACCGAGACGCGAGAAACGGGTGCCGGTCGGCATCGGATGCGCCCTGGTGAACGGGTGCCGGTCGGTACCGCGTGCACTTTGCTGAACGAGTCCTGTCGACGCCGGTCAGAAGAAGTCCCGGAGCGCGACCGTTTCGGGGGGAAACAGCGCCGCGAGGGTGGCTGCGACCGACTCGCGAGTGACCGACAGTTCACCGATCCGTCGGAGGTCGGCGACATCGCGATAGCCGACGACGAGTTGCGAGAGCGTCCCGATGTCGACCGCGGCGTCGGCGTCACCCGCTTCCAGTTCGTCCCTGCGGGTACAGGTCGCCTCGCCGTCCGAGACGTCGAGCGTGAACACGTCGTCGTTCCAGTGCGCGGTGTCGTCGCCGACGGCGAGGGACACCTCGGCGGTGGCGTCGTCGGGGTAGGGCGTCGCTTCGAGTGCGAGAGGGACGTCGACGACGCGGACCATCGGGCCGGTGTGGACGCCACAGACGACGTCGCCGGGCGAGGGCACCCGGTCGAGCAGCGTGTCGTCGGGGGCGGACAGGTCCACCCGGTCGGCCTGGGAGTCGTGGTCGGCGAGAAAGCCCAGCAACCCGCGGAAGGCGTCGTCGTCTGCGGCCGCGAGTTCGGCAACGTCGATCCGGCGGTCGCCCATGCCGTCGCCCGTCGACTCGAACGTGTAGACGACGTAGCCCCGGACGTCGCCGTCGCGTTCCCAGGCGTAGATATAGGGTTCGTCGTCGTCGCCGAGGACCCGCTCGCGCCACCACCGCTCGTCGCGGCGGAGTCCGAGCGTCTCGCCGGTGACGTGGGCCTCGTAGGCCTCGTTCAGCGCGGCCCAGTCGTCGGCGGTCAGGCGCTTCGGACGCCCGTCGGCGGTGCCGCGGGCAACAGAGAGCTGTCCCAGCGGGACCTGGTGCTTGTAGGCCGTGTTCGACGTCGCCCAGCCGAACTGTTCGTAGTACGACCGCGAGAAGGGCCACAGCGCCGCCAGTGGGAACTCCCCACGCCAGCGGTCGAGACTCTCGTCTATCAGCCGGCGGACGTACCCTCGCCGGCGGTGTTCCGGTGGGGTGGCGACGGCGGCCAGTCCCGCCAGCGGGACCCACTCGCCGCGCAGGTGCGCCTCGAAGTCGTAGTGGACGCAGATACTCCGGAGGTCGTCACCGGCGAACAGGCCGAACCCGTCGCCGATCCGGTCGAGTTCGTCGTCGTGGTCCTGTGGCCCCGCCGTGGGGTCGAACGCGTAGTCGACGAACGCTCTGAAGGTGTCGTGGTCCTCGGGCCCCACCGGGCGAAACTCGAGTTCGGCGTCGGTCATACTCGCTTTCGGGCAGGCCTCACAATATGCCTTCCCCACCCGTGTGGCGGCGTGACAGACAAACAGACGGACGGTAACACAGGATCGAAGCCCATACGTCGACAGGTTGAAACGAGCGACGTATGTCAGTGCAGGACGCCGACGACGTGGACGCACTCGCCGGCTACCTCCTCGGTATCGGACAGGTGATACAGACGCTCTCGCTGCCGGCACTCCTGTTTGCTACGTATTTCCTGGGGACTGACGACACTGCGCTCGTCGTCGCGACGGCGGCATTGGTGCTGAGTGCGGGCAACTTCGTCGTCCTCCACAGCCTCCAGCGCGTCCTGTTCGAAGACGGCACGCGGGCGTGGCGCGAGTGGGTCGGGTAACGCGGGCCGATTCGACCGATTCAGAACACGAAGACCGCCAGCGCCAGTCCGATGCTCGGGACCGCCACGAGGAGGTAGACGGGCAGACTCCAGGAGAGCACTTTCCGGCCGTCGAGCGGGCCGAACGGGATCATGTTGAAGCCGGCGAGCAGGAGGTTGATGAACAGCCCCTGGGTGCCGATCAAACCGATGAAACCGGGACCGACTCTCTCAAGTCCGAGGAAGACGGCGGCCAGCCCGAGGTTCGTTACGGGACCGGCCAATGCGATGAGGCCGTTCTCACGGTCGGTGATACGGCCCCGATGGACGACTGCGCCGGGTGCGGCGAAGAGGAACCCGGCGAGCGCGCTCACGATCGTGAGAAAGAGCATCCCGTAGTCGGCCTGGAAGGCCGCGACCTGGCCGAAGCGGACGGCGGCGACCTTGTGAGCGAGTTCGTGCAGGAGAAATCCCAGCCCAGCCGTCACCAGCGCGAGTGCGAGTGCGACGAACAACTCGTTCGGTGGAACCAGCCCCGCCAGCGTTGCGTCCAGTAGCCCTCTATTGAGGAAGATAGCGAACGCGACGCCCAGCGCTATCCAGGCCACGAGCAGGTCCCGTATCTCGCGCCCACTGAAGCTGATCCCGCCGCCGGCTCCGCCCCCGCGACCGCCGGCACCGCGACCACCACGACCGCCGCCACGGCCACCGGAGCGACTCACGTGAGCGCCCCCCAGATTATCTCCCAGCCGTTCTGTGCGCCTTCGACGAGCAGGCCACCGATAGCGGCCACGCCGCCGATATCCGCCGAGAGCCACGGCAGGATCGCCGGGAAGACGACCAGACTCGCGAGCATGCTCCCGATGTTCGTCAGCGCGACGACGAGGATGAGTCGGAAGAGCGGCACCTCGCGCAGTCGGGTGACGATCTCGGAGATGGGCGCGGACTCGTCACCGAGTATCGTGTTGAGTTCGTCGATGTCGGCGACGCTGACGGCCTGGTAGCGCAACTCGACGTAGCCGGCGAACCAGCCCGGCGCGAGCAAGGGATTGACGCTCGTCAGCCAGGCGACACCGCCACCCACGGCGGCACTGGGCCAGCGGGCGCCACCGAGTCGGGCCAGTCCGCCGGCCAGCACCGCGTTGACGACGAACCACGCCGCGAACAGTTCGATCAGGTACGCTTCCTGGGCGCCCCCCAGCGCCAGCAGGACGAAGAAGGCGAGGAAGCCCAGCGTGATGGCGTAGCCGATCGCCTTGTACACCACCTTCCCGAGGCCGCTCTTCTCGGCGGTGCCGACGAGCGACTCCATCGGCGGGAGCGTCTCGGGATTGTCGAGGTAGGCTTCGATCCCCTCGCGATGGCCGGCGCCGACGACGGCGACGACGCGATAGCCCGACTGGCGCAGGGCGACGAGTTTGTGGGCGATAAACGCGTCGCGCTCGTCGATGAGCGCCTCGGCGCCACCCGGAGAAAAGCGGCGGAACTCCTCCATCATCGCCGTCACGACGTCGGCGTCGGTCATCGCCTCGATGTCGAACTCGTCGATATCCTCGTCGGCTTCGGGGATCGAGCGCTCGACGAGGAGGCCGACGGCGGCCCCGACCGAACCCAGCGCGAGCGCGCCGGCGGCCATCCCGGTGCCCGACTGGAGGGCGAACCCACCCAGCGAGACGAACCGCTCGGAGGAGAGCGACAGTGGGCCGAAGGAGAACCCGCCGCCGAGCGCGAGGCCGAGCCCCGCGATCACTCCGAGGACGACGCTGTCGGCCGCTCGTGCGAGGGGCGTGTTGGGCAGCGGCGTCGCGTCGAGGACGTTTCTGAGCGTGGGGTCGAGCAGCGCCCAGAGCACGAGCCCGAAGACGGCACCGCCGACGAGTCCGCCGACGGCACCCACGATATCGGGGCCCAGCGTGGCGAGAAAGTCAGCGCTGGCGATGCCAAGTGAGGCGGCGGCGACGCTCGCGGCGGCGAAACCCAGAAAGAGGCCGAACGCCCCGCCGATGGTCAGTCCGACGATAGAGGGCGGGCCCACGGCGAGTGAGAGCTGCGAGACGAGTTTGAGCCGTTCGAGGAGGGTGAGTCGCGTCCAGAAGCGCTGGATGGTCGTCTGGATGTCCCGGTCGACCAGTGCGATACCGAGGCCGAGTTCCTTGGCGGTGTCGACGGCGGCCAGCATGTCCGCGCCGGGGTCGATGTCGAAGCGGTCGCCGAGGCGCGTCTGGACGTAGGAGAGCATCCAGTAGGCGAGAAACTGGAAGACGGTGTTCCCGCCCAGCAGGTCGCTCGGTTCGAGTTCGTCGGGCGTCTCGCCCTGCATCTGGCGGTAGCGCCCCTCGTCGAGTTCGACTGCGACGACGTCCGGACGCTCTTCTTCGATGGTGCGCTCGACCCGCTCGACGCTCTCGTGGGAGACGTGGGCGGTGCCGACGACGGTGACCTCGCCGTCACCCTCCGAACGAGAGGGCGGCATCGGCAACCCCTCGGCGGCGTCTTCGAGGTCGTCACCCACGACGCGGTCGGTCATTCACCGTCCCTTGCGGGGCGTCCGGTTTACCGTTGTCGGGACGGCCCCGTCGCTCCGGGACTACACGAGCGGTGCGAGAAATCGGCCGACTGCGAAGCGATGAGCGCGAAACAGTGAGCACGAAAAGTGTGCGCGAAACAGTGAGCGCGGAATGGTGAGCGGACAGCGATGGCGTGTCGGACGCTTCGAGCGTCGGGCGGTTCGAGCGTCGGACGTCGGGTGTCAGACGTCGGGTGCCGAGTCGGATCAGTCCGACTGGATGCGCGGTGCGAGCAGGTAGGTGACCGAGCCCTCGCCTTCGGCGATGTCGAAGTGCATCTTGATGGGGAACTCCTCGCCGAGTTCCATCGTGACCTCGGCGTCCTTGGGGATGGCCTTGCTCATGTCCTGGAGGTAGTCGAGCGAGAACAGGGAGTGAGCGTCGCCCGCCTGCAGGTCGATGAGGTCCTCTCGGTCGAGTTCGAGGTGGACGTCGTCGGTATCGCCCTCGGCGTCGACGTAGAAGTGCTCGGCGGCGGCGTCGACGCCCAGCGCGATGTGGTCGGAGACCATGTCCGCCGCGGTGACGGCGCGTGCGATGTCCTTGCCTTCGATGACGATCTCGGCGGGCAGGTCCAGGTCGGGGAGGTCGGGTTCCTGGCGGATGGAGTCGGGGTCGATGAGCGCCAGCGTGTACTCCAGGCCGTCGATGGCGATGTGGAGTTTGCGCGTCTCCTCGTCGAGTTCGAGGTGGACGAGCTGGCCGGCTTCGGCCATGCCGGCGATGTCCTCCAGCCGCGAGAGGTTGACGCCGATGACGCCGCCATCGGCCTCGTAGGATTCGAACGCCGACGCCGACAGCGAGAGGTCGACCATGCCGACGTTGGCCGGGTCGACGGCCTGGATAGTGATGCCCTCCTCGTCCAGGTGGATCTTGCACTCGTCCACCAGCACGCTCACGGAGTCCAGTGTCGACCGGAGCGTGTCCGCGCTCACGATAGCGTTGAACATGTTGGCCGCGGCTACGCCCCCATCCGTTAAAAAACGTCCCTTCTCAGCTCGCGCGTGCGTGCGACAGCGGTCCGATCAGGGTCGGATCGGGGCCGATCAGGGTCGGATCGGGGCGGCGCCGGGTGGCGGTGGAAACGGTGCTGGGTTGCAGTAGAGCGAGGCGGTGCTGGGTGGCAGTGAAACGAGGCAGTGCTGGCGGGTGGCTCGAAGCGACGCTGTTCGATCGAGCGAGTCGGGAGAAGTCGTCTACGCGGAGGTCGACGGCGCTACACCACGTCGTCGGGGTCGTGATTCTCGGCGATCCGCGTCGCTTCGGCGGCGTACTGCTCGCGTTTCTCGGATTCGACCTCACCGAGGTTCCCGGGGTCGACGTCCACGGCGGCGGTGGTGTCCCGCACGTCGTTGAAAGACGTCAGTGCCCGCTCTTTCCGGAAGTAGCGCTCGCCGTCGGGCGTGGCGTAGACGAGGATGATGATGTTCTGTTCGTCGTCCGAGTAGGTGCGCTCGACGAGCCAGACGCGGACGGTGTCTGCGGATTCGGCATCGGATCCCATAGTCGAGTCTACGTCGGTGTGCGGTGTATACCTGGGGGTCGACCCGGCCCCTGCCCTCTTCTCACTCGGCGTCGCCGTAGCCGTCGACGCCGGTCGCTCGGAGATACTCTTCCAGGAGCGTGGGGAAGGCGCCGCCGCGGACGTAGCGGAGGCCGAACTCGTCGGCCCAGGAGATGATGCCCCGGTCCTCGGTGACGACGCCGGCGTCGAGTTCCCGGGCGAGCACGAGCAGGTCGAAGTCCTCGCGGGAGTCCAGCACCCCCCGGCGAAGCGCCCGGCGGTACTGGTCGCGCATGTCCGAGAGGATCTCGTCGGCCTCGGTCATGTAGTCCTCGCCGCCCGCCAGCTGGTCGGGGTCGAGCTGTTCGACCTCTCGGAGTGCGTTCTCGGAGACCCGCAGCCCGCGGTCGACGCGGTCGCTCATCTCGTCGATGAACTCGTAGACGATGTCGGCGGGGATGGTCACGCCGTAGCGGTCGGGGCTCTTGCGGATGACCCAGGTGTCGAGGCGCTGGAAGACCTCCTCGCTCACGTCCCGGTCGCGCAGGATCGTCGTGAGTTCGTCGTGGATGGTGGGCGGCACGTAACAGGAGACGTTGAGTTCGAGTCTGGCCGTCGAGACCAGGTCGAGCAGTCGCAGGACGGCCTCCTCCAGCGATTCGTCGTCCCTGCGGATAGCGTCGGTGAGAAAGAGCGACGTGTCGAGGACGAACTGCTGGCGCGGGAGTTCCCCGGGCATACCCCCCGTTTCGTGGGTGGACACAAAAAGGGCGCAGGCCGATTCGACTGAATTTGGGTTCGAGGACGTGTTTGTGAACGTGTCTCTGCCTCGTCAGCGTCGGGAACGGTCGGTCGTCAGCCGCTCACACCGGCGCGACGAGTTCGATCGTGTAGTCGTCGGGGTCGGCGACGAAGGCGGCGTAGGCGTCGGCGGGTTCGACGACGTGGGGTTCGGCGACGACCGCGCAGTCGTCACGGCCCTCGACGCGCTCGAAGGCTTCCTCGACCTCGTCGGCGTCGTCGAGGGCGAAGGCGACGTGGTCGACGTCCGCCCGTGACGGGGCGATGGGAGTCGTCCGGTCGGGGTCGTAGCGCAACTGGAGTTCGCCGGCGTCGGTACCGACGTAGACGTTCTCGACGCCCTCCGATTCCCAGGACCATCGCCGGTCGAGGCCGAGGCCGTCACAGTAGAACTCGAGCGACTGGTCGAGGTCCGACACCCAGAGCGCGACGTGTGCCAGGTCCATACCCGAAGTGGGCGCGCCCGGGAGTTGAGTCTGTGGGTCGGCGCCGTCGTCCGTCGGTTGCGTCGTGACAGCGCCCGTCTCGTCGGGCGGATCGCCGGTGACCGCACGTTTTTGTGACTCTCGTCGCTTTCGGGGGTATGGACGAACCCCATCCGAAACTGGTGGCGATGCTCGACGAGGCCGAGGAACTGGGGATCGCGCCGTCGAACGCCCTCTCCGTGCCTGCGGCTCGGCGCCAGCACGTCGAGAACTCGGCGACCGACGCCGGTCCCGGGGTCGCCCGGACGTGGGACGTCGAGATCCCGAGTCCCATCGCCGAGGACGGCATCGACCTGCGGGTCTATCGACCCGGGGACGACGGCCCGTACCCGGTGCTGGTGTGGATCCACGGCGGCGGGTTCGTGCTGGGAGACGTCGAGACGGCCGACCACGTCGCCCGCTCGCTCGCGGTCGCCGCCGACTGTCTCGTCGTCTCCGTCGACTACCACCGCGCCCCCGAATACCCGTTTCCGGTCCCGCCGCGGGAGTGTTACGCCGCCCTGGAGTGGACCGCGGAGTACGCCGACGTCTACGACGGCGACGCCGACCGACTCGCGGTGGGCGGTGACTCGGCAGGGGGCAACCTCGCCGCCGTGACGGCGCTGCAAGCGCGCGATTTCGACGGTCCCGACCTGGCCCACCAGTTGCTCGTCTATCCGGTCACGACCGACGACCCGGACCTGCCCGCCCGCGAGGAAAACGCCGAGGGCTACGGCCTGACGACCGACGCGATGGCCTGGTTCGACGAGAAATACATCGCTGACCCGGTCGATACCGCCAATCCGTACGCCTACCCGCTGAAGGCCCGCGACCTCTCGGACCTGCCGTCGGCGACGGTGATCACGGCCGGCTTCGACCCCTTGCTGGACGACGGCGAGCTGTACGCCGACCGCCTGGAATCGGCCGGTGTCCCCGTCGAGTACCGCGAATACGAGGCCATGATCCACGGTTTCTTCGGGATGATCGATGCGCCCGACCTGGAAGCCGCTCACGACGCCATCGAGTGGAGCGGCGAGACCCTGCGGGCGTCGTTCTGACGCGAAGCCGACCAGTAGTGTCGCGAACACGTCGGAACGGTCCCCGGACCACACCGGACCTATTAGCCCGGCGGTCGAACCACCGACGATGATCCCCGCGGGCCTCGATTCGGTGCTCGGCGACGGTGACGTGGTGCTCGTGACGGGCTCGACCAGCGGCATCGGCCGCGAGACGGCCCGCAACCTCGCCGACACGGGTGCGACGGTGCTCGTCCACGGCCGCGACGCCGAACGCGCTCGCGAGACGGTCGCCAGACTCCCGGGCGAGGGTCACGACTGGTATCTCGCCGACTTCGCCGACCTGGGCGACGTTCGCGACCTCGCCGGGGACGTCCTGGCCGACTACGACCGTCTCGACTGTCTGGTCAACAACGCCGGCACCTGGCAGGGCGAACGGCGACTGGTGGACGTGCCCGGTTCGGAAGAGGGTGTGGAGTTCACCTTCGCCGTCAATCACCTCGCGCCCTTCCTGCTGACCCACCTGCTCGCCGACCGCCTCGAAGCGACCGGCGAAAAGCGAAAATCCAGCTCCGACGGGGTCGAGAGCGACGACGAAGGCGAGTCCGACGGGGAGGGCGAGCCAGGCGGGTACGACGGGCCGGACCCCGCTCGTATCGTCACCGTCTCCTCGGGCTTGCACCGGCGGGCGACGCTGGATCTGGACGCTGTTCGCGGGCCGGAGGGGCCGTCGGGCGTCGACGCCTACGCCCTCTCGAAACTCGCGAACGTCCTCTTCACCGCCGAACTCGCTCGGCGGGTGCCCGAAACGGTGACCGCGAACTGCTGTCACCCCGGCACGTCGCCGGCGACTGCCCTGGCTCGCGATGGGTCCTCAGTGTCGGGGCTGGGCTGGCGGCTGTTCGGGATCGTGGGAAAACTGACGGGTTTCACCGACTCGCCCGCCGAGGCCGCCGAGACGCCGACGTATCTCGCCACGTCGCCCGAAGTCGGTGGGATGTCCGGCGAGTACTTCGAGGACCGGGAGGCCGTCCCGCCCGGCGACGGCGCGCTCGACAGGGAGGCTCAACAGGAGTTGTGGCAAGTGAGTCGCGAGTGGACCGGTATCGCGGAGGCACAGACCCCCCCGGCCGAGTGACCGTCACTGCGGCGGCCAGTCGGACGGCTGTCCGTCCGGCAATCGGCCCGCAGTCCTGTCGGCAATCTTTTAGGACAACTCAGTGAAATTCGGCCGATGGTCGACGTCCCCGTTCGTGACTCCTTCAGTAATCTGGTCGTGGTCGCCGCGCTGGTCGGACTCGCAGCGACGGTCGCGCTCTCCGGGACGGGGATCGGGAACCGGATGGTACCCGTCGCCGCGGCCGCCGCCGAGTTGCTCCGCTCGCTAGCCGTGAGAAAGACGATAACCGCGACTCACAGTGATGGTTGATAGTGATTATTGTAGCGATTTACCGGTATGCGCCGCCCCCGGGGTCGGCGCTATCCGGAAATAATCTACAATAATCACTATGAAAGCCCTCGGCCCGCTCGCGGTCGCTCAGCGACATACCCGCGCTCTCCGCACCACCCGCGCGGATAGGGGTCGCTGAGGCGACTATACGAACGCGAGCGTGCCTCGCCCTTTCAGTCCGCCAGGACAGCACAGCACGACACCGCACAGCACAGCGCCGCGACGGCCTCACACCTCCCCAGCCTCTTGCGCTTCTCGGCCTTCGGCCTGCGATGCTCATCCCTCGCACGGTTTCCGACTCGCGCATGAAAGCGCGAGACAGCGCGCGCCGATGTGGATGGAAAACGGGCGTCAGCGATTGCAGCAGTCGGTCGTGCTCAATCCCACTTGACGCCGGGGTTGGTCACGGCGCCGTTGGCGGCCGAGCCGAAGTCCCGGCAGTACTTCGCGAGCACGCCGTTCTCGTAGTTCGGTTCGGGTTCGAACTCTTCGAGTCGTGCTTCGATCTCCTCGTCGGTCAGGTCGACGGAGAGTTCCAGTTCGTCGATGTCGATAGTGACGGTGTCGCCGTCTTCGAGCGCGGCGATGGGACCGCCGGCGAAGGCCTCGGGGGCGACGTGGCCGATGGAGAAGCCACGCGTCGCGCCGGAGAAGCGACCGTCGGTAAAGAGCGCGACGTCCTCGGCGTGGCCCTGGCCGGCGACAGCGGAGGTGACGCCGAGCATCTCGCGCATACCGGGACCGCCCTGTGGCCCCTCGTTGCGGATACACAGGACGTCACCGGACTCGACGTTGCCCTCCTGGACGTACTTCATCGCCGGCGTCTCCTCGTCGAACACTCTGACCGGTCCCTCGTGGTGGAGGTGGTCTTCGCCGGTGATCTTGATGACGGCGCCGTCGGGCGCGAGGTTGCCGGTGAGGATGCGGATGGCGCCACGCTCGTGGATCGGGTCGTCGACGGTGTTGAGGAAGTCGACGTCCAGGTCCGCGATTTTCGGCGGGTCGATCGCTTCGAGTTCCTCGGCGATGGTGTTGCCCGTGACGGTCAGCGCGTCGCCGTGGAGCATGTCGTGGTCCAGCAGTTCACGGAGGACGACCGGGACGCCGCCGACCTCGTGGAGGTCGGTCATGAACTTCTCGCCGCCGGGCTGGAGGTCGGCGATCTTGGGCGTTCGGGCGCTGATGTCGTTGAAGTCCTGGATGTCCAGTTCGACGCCGGCCTCGGCGGCCATCGCGAGCAGGTGCAAGACTGCGTTGGTCGACCCGCCGATGGCGACCTGCAGGGCGATGGCGTTCTCGAACGACTCCCGCGTCAGGAAATCCGAGGGCCGACGGCGCTCCTCGACGACCTCGACGGCGAGTTCGCCGGTCTCGCGGGCCACCTCGTAGCGCTCGTCGTGTTCGGCGGGCGCGCCCGCACTGCCCAGCGGGGCGAAGCCGATCGTCTCGGAGATAGACGCCATCGTGTTGGCGGTGAACATCCCGCCACACGACCCGGCGCCGGGACAGGCGTGGCGTTCCATCTCGTAGAGTTCGTCCTCGGACATGTCGCCGGTGGCGACGGCGCCGACGCCCTCGAACATGTTCTGGATGGTGACCTCCCGGCCCTCGTGTTCGCCGGGCATGATCGACCCGCCGTAGAGGAAGACGCTGGGCAGATCGGTCCGGATGGCCGCCATCATCATCCCGGGCATGTTCTTGTCACAGCCGCCGATGGTGACCAGCCCGTCCATGCGCTCGCCGAAGCTGACGAGTTCGACGGAGTCGGCGATCATCTCCCGCGAGATGAGCGAGGCCTTCATCCCCTCGTGACCCATCGAGATGGCGTCGGAGACGGTGATGGTGCCGAACTCGATAGGCATGCCCTCGCCCTCGTCGACGGCGTCGTAGGCCGCCTCGGCGAGGTCGTCGAGGTGGACGTTACAGGGGGTGATGTCCGCGGCGGGGTTGGCGATACCGACCATCGGCGAGGAGAGATCAGCGTCGTCGTAGCCCATCGCCCGGAACATCGACCGGTGGGGTGCGCGGTCGACGCCCTTCGTCACTTCCGCACTGGGCAGGTCGTCCGGTTTGTCCTCTGTGTCCGGGTGGGCCCCGGAGTCGGATTCGGGTGGCTCCTGTTTGCTCATACGCGCAGGTGGACGCCCCGAGTCTTACGCTTTTCCACTACTGTGTGCGGGCGAGGCGCCGATTCCGGCGTGGTCTGCCGGTTGTGGGGTCACGACCACCCCTCCAGGATCGCCTCGCGCTGGTCGGGGTCGTGCCCGTAGACCACCTCGGCGTCGTGGCGCCGTTCGAGTTCCTTCAGCGTGTGGATGCTGGCTTCCCAGGCCTGGCGGTCGCGCAGGAGGCTCCCGCCGAGGGGTTGCTCGTCGCGGTAGTTCGCTTCGAGTTCCGCGACGTCGCTCCCGAACAGGAGCGTCGTGTCCTCGAGGTCGACGAGCAGTCCCACGAGTCCCGGAGCGTGGCCGGGCAGGTGGTGGAGCTCGATACCCTCGAAGGGCGTCGTGCGGTGGCGGTGGACGACCCGCCAGTCGAGGTCGTGGTCGAAGTCGGCCTGCAGATAGCCGCCAGCCCCGCCCTCCGTGGCGGCGCTGTAGTAGGCGAACTTGAGTTCCTCTTCGTGGACGTAGACCGGTACGTCGGTCCCCGCGAAGTTGTGCAGGCCACCCGCGTGGTCGACGTGCAGGTGGGTCTGGATCACGTAGTCGACGTCGTCGACTGCGTAGCCCGCCCGTTCGAGGGCAACGGGGAGCGGGTGGTCGGCGGCGTCACGGTGTTCGAAGGCGTCGTAGAGCGGCGCTGGCCAGTAGCCGTCGCCGGCGTCGGGGTGGGAGCCCGTGTCGACGAGGATCGTCCCCTCGGGGTGGTCGATGACCCAGTTGTAGACCGGCGTCTCGATCCTGCTCGTCTCGGGATGGGGGTCCGAAGCGGTCGCCGTGGTGTGACCCTCGACGTGGAAGTTCCAATCACTCACGATGGTCCCCCGGTAGATCCCCTGGACGATGGCGTCGACCATGTCGGGGCGTCGGCGGCGAGGGCCGTAACTGTCCGGGGTCGTGTGTGAATCGATGGCAGTGTTGTTGTAATCCACAGACTGCTCGACACGGCGTCGTGCGTGCGTCTGACGGGGAGTTTTGTGGGGGTGACGCCTACACGCGGGCATGACGAGTCTCTCGGAGGCCTACGAGGGCGGGAAATGGGAGGGACGCGACCCGCGGCGGGTCTCGGCGGGCGCCGCACTCTTCGTCTGTGGCGTGCTGGCCGTCGTCGCCGCCATCCTCGTCCTCACGACGGGACTGGCCGCGCTGGCCGACGCGGCGACCGAACTCGCCGCCCGCCAGCTCGCCGGGACGCTCGCCGGCCTCGGGATCCCCGCGATGTTGCTGAGCGTCGTCGTCGTCCTGCCAGCGAGCACCCGGGAGCGGCTCGGCGTCGTCGCCGGCGCGTTGCTCTCGGTCGGCGGCGTCGCGCTCTTTCGCTACGCCTACCCGTACCGCTGGACCGCCAGCAGCGAGTCGCTGGCGTTCCCGACCGCCATGCTCTACTTCGTCGGCGGGTCGATAGCGCTGTGGTTCGTCTTCACGACCGTCGCGACGTTCAAACGCCGCAACAACCCCCACGGGACGGTCACCCTCGAAGTCGTCCGCCAGGGCGAAGTCCGCGAGCTAGAGGTCAGCCACGACGAGTACCGCCGCTACCGCCAGGCTGCTCACAACGACGAAGACGAGGCCGTCCGCCGCGAACTCGAATCCCGACTCGACTGACGCCACCGCTTCTCCTGTGACTCACGTTGGTCGAGCCTGGCGTCCGGAGGGAGGGCGGTTCAGCGCCGTTCGACGCCGACGAGATAGGCCGGGTTCGAACTCCAGCGGCGTTCGAAGACCGTCTCGCGAGCGAGGACGACCTCCCACTCGCCCGGAGTGTCGGCGAACCGGTCGCGGATCTCGCCGGGTGTGATCCCGTAGCGTCGCCGGTCGCCTCTCCGAGCGTCGCCGAGGACGAAGTATCGCCCGCCTCGCGGGAGTATCGCGGCGAGTTCGTCGACCAGGCGGTCGCGCTCGCTGTCGCCGAGGACGTGGAACATCGCCGAATCGACGACCGTCCGGAACGAGAACCCGAGAGCGGCGAGTCCACGGAGATCGAGTGCATCCCAGTGGAGGAAGGCGGCCCGGATCTGGCGCCAGCGCGCCTTCTCGCGGGCCTGGCGGATAGCGAGCCCGGAGAGGTCGATCCCCAGTACCTCGTGGCCCCGCCGGGCGAGAAAGAGCGTGAGTTCACCAGTGCCACAGCCGACGTCGAGGACGGGTCCACGGATCAGTCCAGCGTCGGCGAGGCGGACGAACGCCCGCTGTGGGCGGCCGATGTCCCAGTTCGGGGCGCCCGCGTAGGCGGCGTCGTAGACGTGTGCCAGCGGGCGACTGGGCCGCGGTGGTGGCGTGCTCGACGCGTCCTCGGTCGCCATGTCGGGTTGTGGGGCAGCCGTCGGGTAGTAGTTTGCCGTCGGTGACGGTGTCCGTCCACAGAATCTCGCCGGGACGACGGCCACTCGACGTAGTGACCACGGGGTTTATTCGGATACGTGTGCAACCCGGTTGCAGATGGCCATCGAGCCCATTCACGCGCGGTATCCGTTCACGGCGGCGGCCCGGACGGCCGTCGACGAGGCGGACGTCGACCTCGCGGGCGTCGTCGCCAGCGACGAGTCGGTCGTCGCCCGCGGGCTCGAACGCGTCGAGTGGGCGCTCACCGAGGGGGAAGTGGGCGAACCCCACCGCCGCACGCGCGTCGAGTTGCTCTCCTACCCGGTCGCCAGAGTCCTCGTCTCGCTGGTCGACGAACGCGTGTTGACCCGCAAGTACGCCCGCGCCGAGGCCGCCACCGCCCACGAGCGATTCACCGAGGAGTTCGCCGCCACGGCCGAGTACAAGAGCACCCGAAGCGAACGGCTGACACAGGCCGACCTGCTCGCCGAGTTCGAGTTGACGAGCGCCGTTCGCGAGTCGCCCGAGGGCTACCAGGTGGGCGTCGGCACCTACCTGGATCTGGCGGCCGACCAGTGGGGCGACGAGTGGCGGCTGGTCAACCGCGTCCTCGCGGACGGCGACGTCGTCGTGACAGAAGCGGAACTCCACGAACTCATCCGCCAGGCTATCCGCCACCGCGTCGCCGACGGGCTCCCGCTGTCGGTGCCCAACCCCATCGCCGAACACCTGGACGAGGAGGTCGCACAGGTCCGCGAGACGCTCTCGAATCTCGACCTCACCCGGGAGATAGACACCGTCGTACCCGATCTCTTCCCGCCGTGTATGAAACACCTGCTCGACCAGGTCCAGAAGGGCGAACACCTCGAACACCACTCTCGCTTCGCGATCGCCGCCTTCCTGACGAGCATCGGCATGACGACCGACGAGATCGTCGACCTGTTCCAGGTCAACCCCGGCTTCGGCGAGGACGCCACTCGTTATCAGGTCGACCACATCCGCGGGGCGACGAGTCCGACCGAGTACTCGCCGCCCTCCTGTGCGACGATGCAGTCCTACGGCGACTGTTACAACAAAGACGACGTCTGCGAGGACGTCATCGACGAGTCACACCCGCTCAACTACTACGAGCACCGCCTCGACCAGGAAGACGAAGACGACCTCGTCGACTGGCGGGAGGGCAACAGCGACGGCGACGGTACCGGCGACAGCGACAGTACGGGCGACGAAGCGGAGTCGAGCGCCTGACCGGCGGTAGCCGTCGGCGACGAACGCGAGAGAGGGCGGAAAATCCAGTGAGAAGCTACAGCGGCGTGGTCACTCGTCGTCGTCGAAGTTCTGCCGGTACATGAACAGGCCGGCGACGGCGACGAGGAGGACGAACGCGGCGATGACGCCGACGAGCGCGAGGCCGCCCTCGGGGAGGACAGTCGGGGGCACCGAGGCGTTGGATGTCGTGTTCTGTGGCGCGGCGTAGTTCGTGCTGACGACGTACGAACCGGCGATGAACACGACGATGGCCAGCGCCGAGAGGACCAGCTCGACCACCGTTCTCCGCTCTACCATGCGACTCGCTTCCCCCGGACCGGGCAAAAGGCCTTCGAAGGCCACCCCACCGGGGGCGAACCGCCCACACCGCCACCACGACCACCGGTAGTCGCTTCTGGCACCGTTCCCGCCCGGTTTCCGGTGGCCACAGCGACCGTCCGAAGGGACCCGAGGCGCGGACGCGGGCGAGAGATTTACGCCCGTCGAGCACCTACGTTTCCACTGGACGCAGACCGCAAAACAGCCGCGTCCGACCACCCATGACCGATATCCGTCCGCGGGACGGTACCCGCAAGACCGCACTCGCACCGGACCTCCGCCGCCTGAACGAGCGGGCCGCGCGCGCCTGGACCGAGCGCATGGCCGTCCGTCCGCTCGGCGACGCCGCCTACGCCGTCGACAGCGCCAGCGGCGCCACCTACGTCGTCGACCTCGCCGCCCACAGTTGTACCTGCCCCGACCACCGCATCCGGGGAGAGACGTGCAAACACATGCGCCGCGTCGCCATCGAGATATCCACCCGTCGGGTCCCACCCCCGGGTGAGCGACGCGCGAACTGCGCCGCCTGTGGTGTCGAAGCGTTCGTCGACGAAGACACGACCCCGCCGCTCTGTGACACCTGCCGGCTCGAATCCGGGGATGTCGTACGCGACCGCGAGACCGACGACCGCCTCGTCGTCGTCCGCGTCACGCCCGACCGGGCGAACGAGGTCTCCATCGCGGCCGCCGACACCACCGTCGCCGACTACCCCACCAACGAGGGCTACCCGTCCGACGACCTCGTCGTCGAAGCGGTGTATCTCGGCGACCTCGGCCGGACCGGCGACCCGCGGCTGTCGCGCCAGTACTCGTTCCCGCTCTCGCGGCTGGACCGGGTCGACGACGCCGGATTCGTCGACCTGCCGCTGCCCTGACCGTCGTCTGCTCGCTGACCGTCGTCTTCTGCCCTGACCGTCGTCTGCTCCCCGACCGTCGTCTGCTCGCTGTCGTTCTCAGTTTTGCCAGCCGGGCCCGAACGCTTAACGCACGGGCGTCGACAGGGGCGAGTATGACCGAGGGTACACTGGCACTGGTCTTCGACGACGGCTACGCGACGGACTACGACGACATCTACCCGGTGCTACGAGAACGGGGCGTGCCGGCCTCGCTCGCGATCGTCCCCGGGTGGGTGGGCGAGGACGGACACCTCACCGCCGAGCGACTGGACGAACTCGTCGACGCCGGCTGGGAAGTCGTCGCCCACGGCCGGCGCCACCGGTACATGGAACCACACCACCTCGCCGCGGACGCCGCCGCGGGCGACCGTCGCATCCATCTCGACAGCGACCACGTCTTCCCCGGCGAGGACCACGGGGTCTATCCCGGCGACGAGTTCGAAGTCACCGACGGGGTGCACAGTGAGACACACATCCTCGCCGAGAAAGACGACGAGGAAGCGGTCGTGACCCTCGACGAACCGCTGTCGGCGGCGTTCGCGGCCGACGAGGCAGTGGTCCGCCCGACGAACGAGCAGATCCACGACGAGGTCGTCGACGTCCGCGGGGAGTTCGCGGGACTGGGGTACGACCCGACGACGTTCGCGCTGCCCTACGACGCCGGCGATTCGCGGGTCTGGCGGACCGTCGCCGACGAGTACGACGCGCTCGTCGACGCGACCGTGCGCTCGCTACCCAACCCTCCGGAGACGCCGCCATGCGCGCTCTCGCGGTACTACCTGGAGACCAACCAGCTCCGGATGGTCGAGGTCGAAGCCTACCTCGACGAGGTCGCCGCGGGCGGCGGCCTGGGTATCCTCGCCGGCCACACGGCCTGGGAGACGGTCCCGCCGGAACGGGTCGGCGCTGTCGTCGACGCCGCGCACGAACGCGACATCGCGGTGACGACCGTCCGGGACGCGGTGCTGGGATAGGGCCACTCGCCCGCGATTCAGTGTTTCTCGACGCTGTATCCCACGGACAGCAGGCAGTCAGACGCGCGTCTGCCCGCCCTTTTTGACCCGATACCACGAACGTGTGAAGGCATGGCACACGACGGCCACGAGCCCGGCGAGTCCGCCCCGTCGGCGGGCCCGTCGGTCCACGCACGCACCGACCCCACTCCGGCGACCCGGTCGGTCGAGACGACGCCGAGAGCGCTCTACCGCTGGCAGATAGCGCTGCTTCGGGCCCGACTCGACGCCCAGCAGTCCCGTGCCCAGCGCGCGGAACGCGACCGACAACACGTCATCGACCGCTACGAGGGGCTTCTCGACCACCGACCGCCGACCGACGAACTCTACACCGATGGGGGACGACCGGCGACGAGCGACGACGACCAGTCGTCCGACTCGACCGCCGTAGAGGGGGCGCTCGAACGCGTTCGCTCACTGTTCTGAGAACTGAGGCCGTCGCTCGGGAGCGTTTCACAGAGAAGCGACAGCGCCAGGCCACGCGACAGTACCGGGCCACGCTCGCACGTGCGACGTGACGCCGGCCGCTACTCGGCGCCGTTGAGCGAGATGTAGGTCGTCTTGATGATCCGCCCGTCGGCGTGGAGTTCGTCGAGTACCGACTCGGGAACCGGGTCGTCGAGATTGTAGACGGTCAGCGCTTCGCCACCGATGGTCTCGCGACCGTTGAACATCCCCGCGATGTTGACGTCCGACTCTCCGAGGACGGTGCCGATGAAGCCGATGACGCCGGGAACGTCCTCGTTGCGCGCGACGAGCATGTGCCCGCTCGGGACCGCGTCGACGCGGTAGCCGTCGATGCGGACGATCCGGGCCTCGCCGCCCGCGAACTCGGTGCCGCTGACGGCGATCTCCTCGTCGCCGTCGGTGACGCGCACCGTGACGAGACTCCGGAAGTCCTCGGACTGGCGGGTCTTCGACTCGGTGACCTCGACCCCGCGGTTCTCGGCGACGGTCGGCGCGTTGACCGGGTTGACCGAGCCCACGAGCGGTTCGAAGACGCCCTGGAGCGCGCTCGCGGTGACGAGGTCGACGTCCGTCTCGGCGATCTCGCCGGCGTAGACGACCTCGACCTCGGAGACGCGCCCGTCGAACAGCTGGACCGCGATGTTCCCCGCGGTCTCGGCGAGATCCAGATACGGGCGGATCTGCCGGAAGACCGACTCGTCGACGGAGGGTGCGTTCAGCGCGTTGACGACCGGTTCGCCGGCGAAGGCGGCGAGTATCTGGTCGGCAGTGGAGGTGGCGACGTTCTCCTGGGCGGCCTCCGTCGAAGCACCCAGATGCGGCGTGACGATGACGTCGTCGACGTCCAGGAGCGGGTTGTCGGGGTCGACCGGCTCTTCGGCGAAGACGTCGATAGCGGCGCCCTTGAGGATGCCGTCCTCGACGGCCTCGGCGAGGGCTGGTTCGTCGATGATCCCGCCACGGGCGCAGTTGACGACGTAGCCCCCTTCGAGTTGGGCGAGTTCCTCCTCGCCGATCATGTTCTCGGTCTCGTCGGTCAGGGGGGTGTGGACAGTGATGAAGTCCGCGCGAGAGAGACACTCGTCGAGCGATTCGACGAGGTCGGCGCCGAACTGCTCGGCGCGCTCCTCGCTGATGTAGGGGTCGTAGGTGACAAGATCCATGCCCAGACTGCGCAGGCGCTTGCCGACCTCCTGGCCGACGCGGCCGAAGCCGACGATGCCCAGCGTCTTGCCGTTGAGTTCCGTCCCGAGGAAGTCGCCCTTGGCCCACTCGCCGTCGCGCAGGCGCTGATGGGCCTGCGGGATGGACCGCGCCGAGGCAAAGGCCATCGCGACCGAGTGCTCGGCGGCCGCGCGGACGTTGCCCTGCGGGGCGTTGGCGACGACGACCCCGTGGTCGGTGGCGGCATCGATGTCGATATTGTCGACACCGATACCGGCCCGGCCGACGATCTCCAGGTCGGGCGCGGCCTCGAAGACCGTCTCCGTGACCTCGGTTCCCGAACGTACGACGAGCGCGTTCGCGTCGGCGACGGCGTCGAGGAGCGCGTCTCCCTCGACGTCGTACGCGGTTTCGACCGTGTGACCCGCTTCCCGCAGTCGTTCGAGACCCGCCTCCGCGATGGGGTCCGTCACGAGTACTTTCATGGGCGTCACATCCCTGTCTGCGTGTATAACGCTTGTTTTCTGGCCGCGTCGCAACTGTCATCGTCGACACCGACGACACCGGCGACACACTCTACGAGCGGGTCGTTACTCGGTATCTCCCGGTGTCGTGCGTCGACCGGGACCACTCGCTCTCGGGGCGAGTACGAGAGAAACCGAAGGGCCAGCGCCGTCAGCGCCAGGCCGGCAGCGAGGCGGCGTCCGCGAGCGGTGCTGTGAGATAGGCGTCGTCGCGACTGATATCCGCGATGACGAACGTCTCGCTGGGTCCGTCTTCGACCGAGGCCATGACCTCGGCGTCCGTTGCCACCTCAGCTTCGGCAACACCCTTCGGCGCCATGTATGCGAATAGGTAACAACCTACTATAAACCTGCCGGAACGATTCTCAGGGATTGAAACCAGGCCGTCAGTCGAGCGTCAGACGAACGCACGACGGGCGGCGAGTAGCCGATGCCTAGATCGGCGAATCGACGTGGTGTCAGCCGCGGATCCGTGCCCGAACCGGCGAATCGACGTGGTGTCGGCCCCAGATCCGTCCCGTATCGGCGCGCGCCGGGAGTGTGCAACCAGTGTGTGCGGTTCGCGCCAGAGACCGCGTGACGCGAAAGTGCAAAGTCTTAGTGTGTGCGGGGTGGAATGACCGACACTATGAACGTCGCAGACGTCATGACGCCCCGCGAGGACCTCGTCACCGTCGAACTCCCGGGCACGCGCGACGACGTCCTCGAATACCTCCAGGAACGGGCGTTCTCGTCGGTCCCAGTGGTCAAACCGACCGACGAGGGCGAGCAGTTCCGGGGGCTGATCACCCGGACCGACCTGATCGACAACCCCGACGAGGACCAGCTCGCCATGCTCGTAGAGGAGGTCCCCAGTATCGAGAGTTCCGCGAGCATCGAGGACCTCGCCGAACTGATGCTCGCCGAGGGCGCCCGTCGCGTCCCGGTCGTCGACGGCGAACTCGAGGGGATCGTCACTATCACCGACGTCGTCAGAGCCATCGCCAGTGGCGACGTCGAGGCCGACGTGCCCGTGGGTGACCTGGCCCGCCGTGCGATCAACTGCGTCTACGAGGGCACCCCGCTGACCGTCGCCGAGCGTGAACTCTCCCACGCCGACGTTCCCTACGCTATCGTGCTGGGTGAGGACGGCGACCACGTCGGCATGCTGACCGAAGTCGACGTCATCGACGTCGCCCGCGTCGTCGAGGGCGAGGAAGATACGGGCGGATCCATCGCCAGCGACGACGACGACTGGAAGTGGGAGAGCGTCCGAACCGTCGGCAACAGCTACATGCCCACCAGAAACGTCGAACTGCCCACGGGACCGGTCTCGGAGTTCATGACCGCCGACCTGGTGACCGTCAGTGGCCGCCGAACCGTCCAGGAGGTCGCCCAGCAGATGATCGAGTACGACATCGAACAGATCCCGCTCGTTACCGGCGACGACCTCGAGGGCGTCGTCCGGGACATGGACCTGCTGGAGGCGCTGGTATGAGTGAGCTGACGGAACTGGCCAAGCGTCGCGGTTTCTTCGTCCAGACCGCCGGCGCCTACGGCGGTGTCTCGGGCTTCTACACGTTCGGTCCCCAGGGCGCCAGCCTCAAGGACAACATCGAGGACACCTGGCGCGACCGCTTTACCGTCCAGGAGGGTAACATGGAGGTCGACGCCCCCACCATCATGCCCGAACCCGTCTTCGAGGCGTCGGGCCACCTCGACGGCTTCGACGACATGATAGTCGAGTGTCCCGAGTGTGGCGAGAGTCATCGGGCCGACCACGTCGTCGAAGACAACACCGACTACGAGGAAGCCGAGGCACTCGGTGCGGAGCGTGTCGGCGAGATCATCGCCGAGTACGAACTCGTCTGTCCGGTCTGTGGGGCCGGGCTGGCCGGCCAGGCCATCGAGGAGTTCAACCTCATGTTCGAGACCAACATCGGCCCGGGGTCGTCCTCGCCGGGCTACCTGCGCCCCGAGACGGCACAGGGCATCTTCGTCGAGTTCCCCCAACTCGCGGAGTACGCCCGCAACCAGTTGCCCTTCGGCGTCACGCAGATCGGCCGGGCCTACCGCAACGAGATCAGCCCCCGGAAGTCGCTCGTCCGGGTCCGGGAGTTCACCCAGGCCGAACTCGAGCTGTTCTTCGACCCCGAGGAAGACGAGCCGGACCTCTCGGCGGTCGAGGACGTCGTGGCGCCCTTCTACAGCGCGGCCGCACAGGAAACCGAGGGTGACGAGGCGAGAGAACTGACGATCCGCGAAGCCGTCGACGAGGGCGTCGTGACCGACGAGTGGATCGCCTACTATCTGGGCGTCGCCACCGAGTGGTACGAGTCCATCGGCGTCGACATGGACCGGTTCCGGTTCCGCCAACACCTCGGCGGCGAACTCGCCCACTACGCCGCCGACTGCTGGGACGCCGAGAGCGACGTGAGCGCTGCCAGCGAGTCCGCCGACTGGGTCGAGATCGCCGGCTTCGCCTACCGCGAGGACTACGACCTCTCGAACCACCACGAGCACTCCGACGACGACTACACGATATTCAAACAGTACGACGAACCCGTCAGCGTCGAGCGCCCCACGGTGGATCCGGACATGAGTTATCTGGGTCCCGAGTTCGGCGGTGCGGCGGCCGACGTCGCCGAGGCACTGGCGGACCTCGCCGAACGGAACCCCGATGCCTTCCACGAGGCGCTACGCGCCTCGGAACGATCGAGCGGTGACGGCGAGGAACCGCGAGGCCGCGACGCCGAGGCGGATCCGGAGGGTGACGCGACGGTCACGGTGGACGTCGACGGCGAGGCCTACGAGGTCCCAGTGAGTCAGACCGACTTCGCCGTCGAGGACGTGACGGAGTCGGGCGAGCACATCATCCCGCACGTGATCGAGCCGTCGCTGGGTATCGACAGGGCGCTGTATACGGTGCTCGTCCACGCCTACCGCGAGGACGAGGTCGACGGCGAGGAACGCACCTACCTCGAACTCCCCGCCGAAGTCGCGCCCACGACGGTCGGCGTGTTCCCGCTGATGGACCGCGACGGGCTCGACGACCGTGCCCAGAAAGTGGCCGCCGACCTCCGCGAGCGCGGCCTCGCGGTCACCTACGACGATTCAGGTGCGATCGGCCGCCGGTATCGTCGTCAGGACGAGGTCGGCACCCCCTTCTGTGTCACCGTCGACTACGCGACCATCGGCGAGGCCGAGGACCCCGAGGAGGGCGAACCGCGCGAGGCCGACGACAAGGAGGCCTCGGATGGCTCGAGCGGGGAGCAAAGCGACCCGCGAGAGGACACCGTCACCGTCCGTGAACGCGACACGACAGCACAGCGACGCGTCCCCGTCGAGGATCTGGGCGAGACGCTCGAAGCGCTCCGGGACGGCGAGCTCGATTTCGCCGACCTCTGACGTGAATGGCCGACGACGGCGGGGGACCGGCGGCTGACACCGACGGGGGATCGGCAGCTGCTGACACCGACCAGAACCCAGTGGACGACGGGACAGAAGAGAGCACCGCCGTCACGGCGGAAGCCCCGATACCGGACGAAGTCGCCCGGCGGCTCGTCCACGCGAGCACGAGCGTCGTCCCGCTGTCGTACGTACTCCTCGATTTCGTCACCTGGCGACGCCTCCAGGTCTTCCTCGTCGCCGCCGTCGTCGTCGGATTCGGTCTCGAACTCGTCAGACTCCGCGCCGGCCTAGAGTGGGAGATCTTCGACCGGCTCACCCGCGAGTACGAACAGGACAACCTCGCGGGCTACTATCTGGGCGCCGTCGGGATGGCGACCGTCGCGCTCGTCTTCCCGCCGGAGGGTGCCGACCCGCTCGTGGCCGCCGTCGCCGCCGACCCGACGCCGGTGGCCGTTCCCGCGATGTTCATGCTGACGATCGCCGACCCGACGAGCGGCCTGCTGGGGTCGGGAACGCTTCGCCCGGCCAAAGAGGGGTGGGTCCTGCTGGCAACCTTCGGCGTCGCGACGCTGCTGGCGGTGCCCTTCGTGCCGTCTCTCGCTGCGGTCCTCGGGGGCGCCACCGCGACCGTCGCCGACGGCGTCAAGCCGGTGATCCGCGGCTACGTGCTCGACGACAACCTCACGATCCCCGTGAGCGCCGCCGTCGCGATGTACGTCGCCGTCCAGTACCTGCCCGCGCTCGGGTGAACGGTGACTACTCGACGGCGCCACTGCCACCGGAACCGACGACTCGCCGTTCGATGGCGCTGGAGTACCGCATCAGGAACGTGCCGAGCACGCCCATGACCAGCACGTACCCGACCGCGAGCGCGACGATAGTATCCCCCTGTGGGAGCGCGACGTCGGGACGGGTGGCCAGTGCGGCGATGACCAGCGAGAACTCCCCGCGGGCGACGAGTCCGACGGCGACGCGCACGGAGCGCCGTTCGGAGAGCCCGTAAGCCCGCCCACCCCAGTAGCCGCTGGCGAGTTTGCTCACCGTCGTCACCACCACGAGCAACGCCAGCGGGCCGGCGACACCGGCGACCAGCGCGGGGTCGGTTTCGAGACCTATCGAGAGGAAAAAGACCGCGGCGTAGAGGTCGCGCTCGGAGGTGATCACCTGCTCGATGCGATGTGCGTGGCTGGTCGCGCCGAAGGCCGCCCCGAGGAAGAAGGCGGCGACGGCCTCACTCACGCCCAGCGCCAACGCGATCCCGCCGACGCCGGCCGCCGCGGCGACCACGCGGATGAGCAACTGTTCGTCCGAACGAGTGTCGAGGAGTCGTTCGAGCAGCGGCGTGCCATACGCCGCGAGGAGCACGAGTGCGGCGAGGACGGCGAACGCCCGCCCGACCGATATCGCGAGGTCGGTGGTCCCGCCGCCAGCGCCCCCGCTCGTCGCGATCGCGGCGACCACCGCGAGATACACCGCGACGACGACGTCCTCGAAGACGAGCACCCCCAGGATGGCCTCGCTCTCGGGGTCGGCGATCCACCCCAGGTCGATGAGCGTCTTCGTGATGATCGCCGACGAGGAGATGTAGACGATACCGGCGAGAAAGAGCGCCTCGATGGCCGAAAAGCCCAGCACGACCCCCAGAACGAGGCCGACGCCGCCGTTGACGACGAGGTCGACGGTACCCGCACCGAGCACCCGGTCGCGCGCGGCGGCCAGTCGCTGGAGGTTGAACTCCAGCCCGATAAAAAAGAGCAAGAAGACGATACCCAGTTCCGCCAGCAGGTCGATAAACTCGCGGCTCTCGACGAGGACGAAGTCGACGCCCAGGAGTGTGGGGACGTTCGGACCGACGAGGACGCCGACGATGAGATAGGCGGGGATCACCGACTGACCCAACCGGGAGGCGAGGCCGCCCCCCAGTGCGAGCACGACGAAGACGACCCCCGCCTGGAGGAGCAGATCCGGTGCGGCCATCGGCTCAGGAGCTGTCCCGGTTGCGGACCAGGGTCTCCAGTGCCTCGTGTTCCTCCCGCGTGCCGAGAGCGACGAGCAGGTCACCGGGTTCGAGCGTGACGTCCCCGCCGGGGTTGGCGATCGTGTCGGGACCCCGCTGAATCGCGATGACCGAGACGCCCGTCTCGACGCGGACGTTCGTGTCCGCCAGTTCTCGCCCTGCGACCGGCGAGTCCTCGGAGAGTTCGATCCACTCGATGATGGCGTCACCGAGCGGGACCGACAGCTCGCCCGCGTCGACGGACTCGAAGTGTGCGCCCGTGAGGATCGACCCGAGCTGACGGGCTTCCGTAGCTGTGAGGTCGAACACCTGCTCGCTGTCGGCCTCGGGGTCGGCTCGACGGAACACCTCGCGACGGCCGTCGTGGTGGTGGACGACCACGGCGCGTTCGCCACCGCCCAGTTCCACCTCGAACTTCCGGCCGACGCCCGGGATGTCCGTCTCGTAGACGGTCATGGGTGCGGGTTCGGACAGGGCAGACTTAACTTCTACAGGCAAAGTCTCCTTCCTCACGGAGCGAACCGCGGTAGCGGTGAGCGAGTCGGGAGGGATACAGCCGTACGCTATCCTCAACAAAACACAAGTGACAGCAGACCTACCGTAAGATCAGTGGTTGAAGAAGCGTTCCAGTATCGAGCGGTACCCGAGGACGCAACTACTGGGAAGACCGCGTGGCAAGCAATTCAAACCTGCCGTGAGGTCTACAACCACGCGCTCACTCAAGAGTATCGCCCCGCTCCCGACTACGACAAGCCGTCATACACCACGATGCAGAACAAACTGCCACAGTGGAAGCAGAAGTGGCCCGAGTGGGGCACTGTGTACTCGAAGTGCCTGCAAATGGCTGTCAGGCGCATCAAACACAGTGAGAACGTCCTCGATTCGCTGAAAGAACGCGGATTCAACGTTGGGACGCTCAAGTGGAAACGCCCACGTGAGTACCGCAGTATCACGTATAACCAGTCTGGCTTTGACGTGGATCGTAACACGGGTCGGACTGGTCATGCTGTCGTGAACTTTTCGAAGATCGGCGATTTCCACCTGAACTATCATCGACCACTCCCAGGCGATGCAACAATCAAAGAGATCATCCTGAAAAAGCCGAAGACAGGCGACTGGACGGTGAGCATCGTCGTCGAGTACGATGCTGACTATCCAGACAAGCCTGCTGTCGAAGATATTGCTGTCGAGGAGACGGTCGGGATCGACCTCGGTATCACGAAGTTCGTTCACGACTCTGAGAACCGAACGTTTGCTCGGTTAGACGAAGAGGACGACCGTGAGCGTATCGAGAAGCGGCATCGCTCACTCTCCCGCAAGCAACACCAGTCGGCGAACTGGAATAGAGCACGACAGTCGCTTGCACGGGCGTACGAACGGGTGAAGAACCGCCGCGAGGATTATCGAGAGAAGCTCGCTCACTGGTACACCCGAGAGTACGATGCCGTGTTCCTCGAAGACCTAGACGTGGCCTCGATGACACAGCAGGACAGGAACGCTCGGAACATCGCAGCGATGTCGTGGCGTGCGACACTCCAAGCGTTCGAACGACATGGGGAGAAAAACGGCTGTCACGTGGTTCTCGTTGACCCTGCTGGAACGACGAAACAGTGTGCGAACTGCGGCGTCGAGACAGAAAAGCCGCTATGGGTGCGTGAGCACTCGTGTCCGAGTTGTGGATTCACGGCGGACCGCGACCACAACGCGTCGTTAGAAATCCACCAGCGTGGTTTGCAGCAATTGGGAGTGGCGTTTGAGCAGTCCGAATTAGGGCTGGGACAGTCCGAAGTAACGTCTGTGGAGACTGGTGTCCCTGCGGGGAGTCGTCATCGGGACGCACTGCTTGCAAATACCGTCGTGAAAGCAGAAAGTCCACTGCAAGAGCACGGAAGCCCCACCCTCAAGGAGCCAGCTACCGCTGGCGAGTAGGATGGGGTAGTTCACACGTACGCGGCAGTCCAGACAGCGAAAGCGCCTACTCGAGAATCTCGAACACGTCGACCGCCCTGTACTCTTTCCCGCGTTCTTTGCCAGTCACTTCTTCGACCAGGCCGTCCGCTTCGAGGTCTTCGACGACCTTGTAGGCGGTCCTGCGGGAGACGTCGAGGTACTCCACGAGGTCCGGTGTGGTGAAGTACGGATACTGGAGCAACTGACGAGCGAACCTGTCTGTGGCCGTGTTACCGGGGTATTCCTCCTCGTAGCGGTCCTGGAGCTCGCGGAGTCGGTGGGTCCGGTCGTACGACGCCTTCGCTTGCGTCCGGAGTCCGTCGAGGAAGAACGTGAGCCACTCCTCCCACGCACCGTCCTCGCTCACCGCGCGCATGCGCTCGACGTACTCGACTTTGTGACGGTTGAAGTACGCACTCGGGTAGATGTACGGACTCTCGAGATACCCTGCGCTCGCCAGGTAGAGGATAATGAGGAGTCGACCGAGCCGGCCGTTCCCGTCCGAAAACGGATGCACCGTCTCGAAGAAGTAGTGGACAATAGCCACGTCGACGAGCGGATGATACTGTCCACCCATCCCGACGTACGACCCAAGTGAGTGCATGAGCGCGTCGAGTCCTTCTGGCGCTGGCGGGACGAACGGACGCTGCCCGGACTGTGGACTTCGGAGATGAACCATGTGGTCACGGAAGTCGCCGACGACGTCACCCTCGTTCCGGACGTCTTCGAGGAGCATCGAGTGGAGTTCTTTGACGAGCGAGAGCGTTATCGCGTCCCCGTTCTCTATTCTCTCGAGTCCGTAGTTGAGCGCGTTCTCGTAGTTGAGTGCCTCGTGCAGGTCTTTCTCGACCGTCGCATCTGTCTGGCCGGACGGATGACGTGTGTGATACGCTTCGACGTCCTGGAACTCGACGTCTGCCCCTTCGATGCGTGCGGATTCGACGGCCTCGATGCGAATCAGGGAGGTGTAGAGGACTGCGGAGAAGTCGACGGTCGAACTGATGCCGTCGACGCGACCGATCTGATACGCAGCGTCGGCCATAAGGTCGTGTGTCTCGTCGGAGAGTTCGATCTTCGGCTCCACTGGGAGTGGCTCCGGGGAATAGTACGGCTCCGGGTGGTACGGGACGTACGTTCCCGGTGCACTGTCCGGGAGCTCTCTCGTCGGCATTTCGGTAAGACGACTATGGATCCGTATTAATATAGTTGTTTTTATAGTGAGTATACGGAAGACCGGGCCGAGGACGCTCAGGTGAAACGGAGGCGGGAAGAGTACACGCAACGTACAGCTCAGATCAGGTAGCGCAGTACGGAGAACCGGTCGCTCGGTTTGAGACCGATTGACGCACAAGCGGTAGTTTGAGCGTTGGTCACCCATTTACAGACGGGCGTCTTCGGTTCCGATATGAACCGGCGGACGTATCTCGCGGCAGTGTGCGCTGCTGGTGTCACTGCAACTGCAGGGTGTAACACAGTTTCGGGGACACAGACCCTCTCAGACCCGACTGTGAACACAGAATCACGTGGAAAGAAGGCGATCGTATTCACGTCGAACGAGAAAGAAGTGGGGCATCTGGGCGTCGACGGGAGCGTAGAATCCGACCGGATCGACCTCTCGACGGAGATCTGGCATCTGGAAGGAACCGACGTCAGATCCATCAGTTTGAGACTCTGGATGCCAGAAATAGCGACGGAATCCCCCGCAGAAGTCGCCGTCGTCTCTCCAGTCGAGGGAGACAGCTCTCCGCCCCCGTCGGTATCCCTCTACACACCCGACCGGGATCTCGGAACGGTCGTCGAGATCACTGACCTGGACGACCTCGCAGACGAGACGATCAGTACACTCGGTCTCATCGTCGTTCCGGGGTCAGAGACGGCTACAGACCTCACTATTCACGCGACCATCGAACTCTCAGGTGGCGCGCTCGGCAGCGACTACACGCTCGATGGCGAGCTACAGGTGGCGTATCCAGAACTGGCTGACCAGTGAACTACCCCACCCTACTTCGCTCGGGGGTAATGGCCCCGCCCGCTCGTCGAGGGTGAAAAGCGAGCGAGCACGTTCGGACGGCCGAATATCTCCTGATCGTCGTCCCGTGCCTCCTGCCCCATCGTCCGCTTAGTTCACCGGAAACCGCAGGAGTGCGCCAACCGCGAACGTCTCGCCGAAGCGCGCACCGCGGTCGGATCCGTCGGTGACGACGATCGTTTCGCCGCCCTGTTCGGCGACGGCCGTCTCGATCTGCTCGCGAGTGGCGCCCGACACCTCGGTCGCGACGAGCGCGGTGTCGACGGCACCGTACTCGGCCGCTTGCAGGACGTCGGCGACGCCGTAGACGACCGGGTCATCGTCGCGGAGTCGGCCGAAAAAGTCGTCGACGTGGTCGCGGACGGCGCGCTGTTCGGCGTCGAGGAGTTCGTCCTCTGCGGCGTCGACGAGGTCGTGGAGACCCTGCTCGGTCGCGTACTCGACGCCGTAGGTTCCGAGGATGCGGTCCCGGAGTCGGTGGTCGAGATAGTCGCCGTCGACGAACTTCCCTGCGGTTCCCATCGACCCACCGACGACGACGCCGGTGACGATGTCGTCGTCACTGGTGGCACCGCCGAGGAACGCGTCTTCCGCCGTACGGGCGACCTCCTCGAAGAACTCGTGGGCCTGACGGGCGCGCTCGCGCTCGAAGCGCTTTGCGGACTGGCCGCCCGCCCGCGAACTCCCCATGACCTGGCTCTCGAAGGTGCGGTCGGGGACGACCCGGTCACCGAGGAGTCGCCCGACGGCGGCCCGGCCACGTTCGACGACGACCAGTCCGAACGTCTCGCCGGGCGCGACGGTCGCGCGCACGGGGTCGAGGTGAAACCGGTCGTCACAGCGGTAGGTGCTCTCGGTGATCGGTTCGGGCAGGTCGTCGAAGACGGCAGAGACCAGCTCGTCGTCGACGACGCCCGCACAGACCGCGAGTCCCACCTCGGGCGTCTCCTCGTAGGGCCGGAGCAGTCGCTGGATGCGCTTCAGCGCACGGCGGACCCGGGTTCTCGTTCGTTTGGACTTGATGTTCTCTGCGCCGGCGTGTTCGCGAGCGACCCGTTGGCGGGTGGCAGCGAGCGAGTCGCCGGCGGGGACCGTCACCGTGACGAGTTCCGTGCCGGCACCTTCGGTCGATTCGAGCTGTTCGATACGGTCGTGGAGCGTGGCGTGTGACATTGCGGTGGTCTGGACTGCGAGACGAGTGTCGGGCGATGCTCGCGTCGTGGCCCGCGGTGGGCCGTCACCACCGTCTTCAACTGAAAAAGTCGGCGTCGCCACTCACGACCGAATCGACGGCCTGCGTCGGCGCGTCGAGTGCGCGACCGCCCGCGTTCGACGGGCGACCGGACTGTGAGTGGTTCATATCCGATCGGACGGTCCAGCGACACAAAACCGTTCCGCGAGTGTGGGACACAGTCACAAAGACCGGGACGTCGAACACCAGGGCGATTCACGAGTGGGGGGTCTACCGAGATTTCACTTCCACCGCGGTACCTGAACGCTTAACCGGGGTGACGGCCAACGAATCGGCAATGGCAGCTACCGACGAGGGGGAGGGAGACGAGGCGTTCGTCTCCGGGCCCCTCCTGGTCGACGGCGTCCTGGAGGACCGCCGCTACCAGCGCCGACTGGCCGACGCCGCGCTGGAGGGACACACCCTGGTCTGTCTCCCCACCGGCCTCGGGAAGACCACCGTCAGCCTGCTGGTGACCGCCGAGCGACTCGCCGGCGAAGTCATCAACAAGTCACTGCTCCTGGCACCGACCAAGCCCCTCGTCACCCAGCACGCCGAGTTCTACCGGGCGGCCCTGGACGTCCCCGACGACGAGATCGTCGTCTACACGGGCGAGACCCGTCCCGACGACCGCGCGGACCTCTGGCAGGGCGCGCGCGTGGTCGTCGCCACGCCCGAAGTCGTCGAGAACGACCTCGTCGGCTCGCGGATCGACCTCTCGGACGTCGTCCACTGCACCTTCGACGAGTGCCACCGCGCAACCGGCGACTACGCCTACACCTACATCGCCGAGCGCTACCACGAACAGGCCAGAGATCCGCTCGTGACCGGGATGTCCGCCTCGCCCGGCGACGACGAGGAGTCCATTCTGACTGTGTGTGCGAACCTCGGCATCGACAGCGTCGAGGTGATGACCGAGAAAGACGCCGACGTCGCCGAGTACACCCACGACACCACCGTCGACTACGAGCGCATCGAGTTGCCGGAGACCGTTGTCGAGATCCGTGACGCACTCCAGGACGTCATCCGGGACCGACTGACGAAACTCAAAGAGCTGGGGGTGACGAACAAGACCGCCCCCGACGTCTCCGAGCGGGAGATCCAGCGCATCCAGGGCAAGTTGCGCGAGTTGATGGACAACGACCAGTCGGAGGGCTACCAGGGGATGAGCTTCCTGGCGGAGATACGGAAATTGCGGACCGCCGTGACCTACGCCGAGACACAGAGCGTGGAGTCGCTGCGCCGGTATCTCGACCGCCAGCAGGAGGCCGCACGCACCTCGGGCGCGTCGAAGGCCGACCAGCGGATGGTCTCGGAAGCCGAAGTCCGGGAGGCGGTCCGGCGAGCCGAGAACTACGACGACCTGCACCCGAAGTTCCGGCGGACGCGGATGTTGCTCGCCCAGCAGTTAGGTATCGAGGGCGGCGAGCGCGTCATCGTCTTCACCGAGTCCCGGGACACGGCGGAGACGCTGACGGACTTCCTGGGCGAGCACTTCGAGACGCGCAAGTTCGTCGGGCAGTCCGACACCGACGGCAGCGACGGGATGACCCAGAACGAACAACAGGAGACCCTCGACGCGTTCCGCGCGGGCGAGTTCGAGGTGCTCGTCTCGACGTCCGTCGCCGAGGAGGGGCTGGACGTCCCGGAAGTGGATCTGGTATTGTTCTACGAACCGGTACCGACCGCGATCCGCGCCATCCAGCGCAAGGGTCGAACCGGGCGCCAGACCGAAGGTGCTGTGACGGTGCTGATGGCCGAGGACACCCGCGACGAGGCCTACTTCTGGAAGGCCAAGCGCGACCAGAAGCAGATGCGCAACGAGTTGCGCTCGCTCAAGTCCGTCGCCGAGAAGATCGAGGCCGCGATCGGGAGTGAACAGGCTGCCGTCGACGCCTTCGAGGCGGGCGGCGACGTTCCATCCGAAACAGAGGGTGAACCGGCAACCGACGCGCAATCCTCGGGCGGTCGAGGTGACGCGGACGACGGACCGGGCGGAGAGGATGCGAGAGATACTGACGGCGACGCGGCCGGTGAAGACGGCAACGGCGACGGCGTTCCACCGGAAACGGGGGGCGAAAGCGGGACCGAGTCGCAACTATCTGAGGAAGATCCGTCCGCATCCGACGATCAGTCCGAAACCGACGCGGACGGACAGGCGGGACTCGACGCGTTCGCGGGCGGATCCAGTGGTAAGGGCGACGGGTGTGAGGAAGACGAGGCGGACGATCGAGACAAGGTAGACGGCGGAGACGAAGCGGCCGGCGGAGACGAAGCGACCGGCGGAGACGAAGCGGCCGGCGGAGACGAAGCGGCCGGCGGAGACGAAGCGACCGGCGGAGACGAAGCGGCCGATGTACGGGATCGATCCGGTGAAGGGGGCGCGACACCGGTGCCGAGTGCGGACGACGAGGACGAAGTCGAAATCGTCGTCGACCAGCGCGAACTCGACTCCTCTATCGCGAAGGACCTCTCGCGGCGCGACGGGATACAGACGCGACTCGAAACGCTCGCAGTCGGCGACTACGTCCTCTCGGACCGGGTGGTCGTCGAACGCAAGACCGTCGCTGACTTCCTCGACACGCTGACCGGCGGCGACGAGCGCTCGATGTTCGAGCAACTGAAAGACGCGAGCCGGAACTACGCGCGCCCGGTCGTCGTCGTCGAGGGGGGAGACCTCTACGGCGAGCGCAACGTCCACCCCAACGCCATCCGCGGTGCACTGGCGTCGCTGACGGTTGATTTCGGCGCCAGCGTCCTCCGGACCGACGACGAGAACGAGACCGCCGAGCTCCTGCGCGTCGTCGCGACCCGCGAGCAGGAAGACGCCGACCGCACCGTCAGCGTCCACGGCGAGAAGAGTTCCAAGACGCTGGCCGAACAACAGGAGTACGTCGTCGCCGCCGTCGCCGAGGTGGGACCGGTCACCGCACAGTCCCTGCTCGAGGAACTCGGGAGCGTCGAGGCGGTCATGACCGCCGACGTCGAGACGCTCAAAGAAGCCGAGGGCGTCGGCGACGTCACCGCCGAGCGTATCCGCGAGGTCGTCGCCAGCGACTACGACGGCTGACCGCAGGATTCCCGTGGCGGTGACCAGACCCGTTCGAGTCGAAACCGCCCTCCAACACGGTCGGTACCCGGGCAGCGATAGTGTCGCCTGAAATGGTCGTTTCGGTGTATCTATCTTGGAGAGTATCAAACCGAGAGATACGAAGGGTATCACGCCTGAATTCCGGCTGAACCGGGGACGGGGGGTCCGATCGCCCCCTCGTTTCAAATCGAGAAATAGAGAGATCCAAAGAACGAATATACTGGGGGTAAAATTGATGAACGAAACGGGGAGTCACGAATGAGCGATGGGATGCAGTGGATAGTCAGGTTCGAGTTGCCGAACGGGGGACCGGGACCGGAGACGGTCGCCAGCGACGACCTCGCCGCGGAGTTCGACGCGGTCGTGGTGCTCCTGTTGCGTGACCACTACTGTCAGGTCTCCCGGAACCGGGCGTCGGCCTACAGTGACGCCATCGACCAGTTCCTCGACGAGGGGGTGGCGGTGGTGGCCGGGCTCCCCGACACAGAGGAGCGTGCCGCCTACTGGCGCAAGCGCTACGACCTGGCGTTTCCCGTCCTGTCTGACCCCTCCGACGTCACTCCCGAGTCGACCGAGACCGCCGACGCCGCTGGTCGAGCAGGAGGTCCCCGTTCGTCGCCGGCCGCGATGGCCGACGGGACTCCGCGCTTCGACGCCTTCTCCGATGCCGAACTCGGCGTCGATTCGCTCCCCGGTATCGGCGTCCTCGACACGACCTCGAAGTTCCCCCGCCTCGTCTACACGGAAGGCGGCGACACCATCCAGGACTGCCCGACGCCCGAAGCGGCGCTGGACGCCGCGACCGACCTCGTCTCGTGAGGTCGACAGGGGCGCTGTTTTGACACCGGCGAGAGCGCCGTTTCGACACCGACGAGAGTGCCGTTTCCATACCCACAGGAGTTAGTACAGTTCCCGCCATAGAGCGGGTGTGAGACCGCTCGCGCTCGCGTTCGGTTGTGTACTCATCGCGGTGGCCGCATACACCGTGCGTGACTCGCGGTGGTGGGCCAGGTGGCGCGAGCGCGAGTACGATTTCGAACGGACCAGGATCTTCGCCGAGGAACAGGAGCGATGGTGGGGCCACGTGTTCGCCTACCTCTGCTGGTGGACCGGCCTGTTTCTCGTCGTGGTCGGGTTCGCGCCGTCGTGAGTCAGTACGAGGAGAGTGCCGACAGCGCCTCGGCCGCTTCACGCGCGGCCGCGAGGTGGTCTTTCGCGCGGCGAGGGTCGTCACAGCGCTCTGCCTGTCGTGCCTGGGTGAGTAGCGTCCGCGTCAGCGACTGGCGAGCCGCTCCGAGTTCGTCGGCGACCTCCCCGGAAGTTTCGAGCGTCTGCGGTGAAGTCGTCGGGTCCGGCACTGGTGACTGTTCCTGTCGCGCCGCCGGTTCCGGCGAACGAGTCGGATCCGAAGCGGTAGCCGGCTCTGGCTGGTCGGTCCGATGTTGTGCGGGCGTGTCACTCCCAGCGTCGGCAGACGATGCGTCGGCAGACGATGCGTCGGCAGACGATGCGTCGGCAGACGAGGCGTCGGAGCCGTTCGTGTCGACCTGCGCGGGCTGCCCGTCGGCGATCCCACCAGTAGCAGCCGTCGGACTATCCACGTTCGCGGCCGATGGACTCTGATCCGCCGTGCTCGCGCCACCGTCGTCTGTGCCCGCGTCCGCACCGCTTTCGGCGGCGTCTGCTTCGCCGGCTTCCACAGCGGCGTCTGCTTCGCCGGCTTCCTCGCCATCGGCATCGACGGCACTCGCCTCGGCAGCCTCGTCGGGAGATGCGACGGGTTGCTGGCAGGTCGGGCAGAACTCCTCACCGTCGTAGCGGAAGATGGGGTCGCCACAGTTGTTACAGTGGGCGTTGGTCATCGTCGCCCCCTTGAGGAGGAGTTCGCTCATCTGCTCTGTCGACTTGCGTTTCTCCTGTTCGCGCTCGTATTTCTCGCGAAGCCGCTCGCGCTCGGCTTCCTTGTCGAAGTCGCTCATACCAGTCAGTGGCCGGCGACGAATGAAAAGCGCGTCGGCACGAACGTGTGCACGTGCCACCGCCCGGGAGCCTGTCGTTCGAAATATATTCGACGTTTGTCGATCCGAGATGTGGTGACTGACGCACTGTGTTCGGCGGTTTCGAAACCCTTACGCCGAAACGTGGGGGAGAATCACGTGGTATGACGAAAGTTAGCATCGTCGGTGCGGCAGGCACCGTCGGGGCGGCCGCGGGGTACAACCTCGCGCTGCGCGACATCGTCGACGAACTGGTCTACGTGGACATTCCCGAACAGGAAGACGTCACCGTCGGGCAGGCGGCCGACACCAATCACGGCGTCGCCTACGACGCGAATACGACTGTGCGCCAGGGCGAGTACGCCGACACCGCAGGCTCGGACGTGGTGGTCATCACCGCCGGCATCCCGCGCCAGCCCGGTCAGTCGCGACTCGACCTGGCCGGTGACAACGCCGGCATTATCGACGACATCGGCTCGTCGCTGGCCGAACACAACGACGACTTCGTCACCGTGACCACGTCGAACCCGGTGGACCTGCTCAACCGTCACCTCTACGAGACTGGTGAGCGGGCGCGCGAGCAGGTCGTCGGCTTCGGCGGTCGGCTGGACTCCGCCCGGTTCCGGTACGTGCTCTCGGAACGCTTCGATACGCAGGTCGGCAACGTCGAAGCGACGATCCTCGGCGAACACGGTGACGCGCAGGTCCCCGTCTTCTCGAAGGTCCGCGTCGACGGCGCCGACCCCGAGTTTTCCGGCGAGGAGAGAGACGAGATCCTCTCCGATCTGCAGGAGTCGGCGATGAACGTCATCGAGCGTAAAGGGGCCACCGAGTGGGGCCCCGCGACCGGTGTCGCACACATGGTCGAAGCTATCCTCCGCGATACGGGCGAGGTGCTGCCCGGGTCCGTGGTGCTCGACGGCGAGTTCGGACTGGACGACGTCGGCCTGGGCGCCCCGGTCAAACTCGGGGCGAACGGCGCCGAAGAGGTCGTCGAGTGGGACCTGACCGACGAGGAACGCGAGCAACTCGGCGAGGCCGCGACGAAACTGAGCGACCAGTACGACGAGATCGCGTGAGTCACAGGCGACCGTCCCGCGGTCCGAATTCGGACAGCGCGTCGGGACGCACTACTTACTGATTGGCGGGGCCGGGGGTCTCGTGGACTTCCCCCCGCCGGTCGCTACAGCCGCTCTCGACCGCTTCGTCCGCGACGTGTTCCCCGAGCAGCGACGCCCACTCGGAGACGTGTGACTCGGTTCGACGTGACATGTGAAACACCCTCGATGGAGGTATCTCCGCGCGAAACTATAATGATTGTGCCGCCCCACGGGCCATCGCTGTATCGAGGCCAGGGCTGGAGTCACGGATGAGTGTGGCCACCTGTGGAGTAGAAACGGCCCGCAGTTAGACGTCTGCGTCACGCCAGGTTTCGGGCACCTGGATGCTGTAACGGCCGTCTTCGCGGAGCGCGATGATGTACTCCTCCCGGTCGTACAGCTCCATGAGGTTGAGTTCGTACTGTCCGGGTTCGACGACGCGGATACTCTCGAACTGCTCGTTGAGTTCCTTCCGGAGTTCGGCGACGTCCGGCCGGTCGGCCGTCTCGGTGTCCGGTTCGGAGACTTCCGTCCGGTCGGCCGTCTCGGTGTCCGGTTCCGAGGCGTCCGGTTCTGCGAGGTCCGTCCTGTCGGCCGTCTCGGCGTCGGGTGTCGAACCGGTCTCGTCGCCGTCCGACGTGTCCGACTCCGTCCCGTCGGGGAGGTCGTCGGCCGTCGCGAACCCGCTCCGGGCGTCGGCCTGCGCCGCGTCCTCGTGTGCCTCCTCGGGGACGGGGTCGGACTCGGCGACGATGATGTCGTCGTCCCCGTCCCCGTCCTGGGCGTCGGGTTCGGTGGCGGCTCCGTCGGACTCGTCGGGAGTCGAGTCTCCAGGGGGTTGTGCGGCCGTCGCGTCCGGGCCGGCGGACCCGCCGACGAGGTCGCGGACAGTCGCAGCGGCCGAGCCGACCGTCCGGCTCACCGTCTCACTACGGGACGACGAGAGGTCGTCGAGTGACTCCTCGCTCCCGTCCGTGCCCGCCGTCGCAGTCCGGTCGACGGTTCCGGTGTTCGGCCCGTCACTCCCGGGCACGGTTGGCCCGTCGCTCCCGGGCGTGGTCGGCCCGCCGATGTCGTTAGGAGAGTTCCCGTGGTCGGGAGAGTCCCCGCTGTCGGGGACGTCCCCACCGCCGGGGGAACGCTTGCCGTCGGGAGCGTCTCCGTCGGCCCCGTCGAATCCATCGGGCTGGAACTGGAACTTGGTCCCCGAACAGTCCGGACAGCCCGACAACATCTCCTTGGAGCCGTCGGCGAACGTCCGGCCGCAGTTCGTACACTGGTGGGGCATCTCGTCTCGTCTACTTGCGCGAGACCAGCGCGCTGATGAGGGTCTCGTCTTTGTGGAGCGTCTCGATCTGGTTGGCCGGACCGATGACAGTGAGTTTCTTCGTCTCCTCGCGGCCCATCAACCGACCCAGCAGGCTGGAGTCGTCGGCCTGGGACTGCGGGTAGGTCTCGATCTCGATGCCGTTGAACTCGTCCGGGCTGATCTCGGTCATCGTCACCTCGATCAGTCGGGACTCCTCGTCCGGTGTCAGCCCGGATTCGAGGATGACGATGTTTCCCTCCCGGACCCCATCCAGGATAGTCCGGATCTTCTCCATCGTCGTCTTCCCGTCCATACGCTCGGCGCTGATCATGTCGATCTGGACGCCGGACGTGTCGTCGTCTGGGTGTTTTGCTTCCGGCATCGCTCTCACCCGAAGTACTCCGCTATCTGGTCGTACACTTCGTCCATGTTGTCACCTTCGAGCGCCGACAGCGGGGTCGTCTCGTGTTGCGGGAACGCGTTGCGGATCCGCTGGACGCTCGCCTCTTCCAGGTCTATCTTGTTCGCGAGAATCAGAACGGGGAGGTCCTGACTCTCGATGATGCCGATGAGCATCGTGTTCACCTGTGTGAACGGGTCCTCGGCCGCGTCCAGGACGTAGATCACGCCGTCGACGTCCTCGCGGAGCCAGTGCATGGCCTCGGCGACGCCCTCGGTCGCCTCCCGGGACCGACGGACAGCGTCGTCTTTCTCCATGTCGTGTTCGAGGAACTCGGTGTAGTCGACTTTCGTCGTGACACCCGGCGTGTCGACGATGTCGATAGTCACCGTCTTCCCGTCTCGTTCTATCTCGACGTTCTCCTTGCGCCGTGCGCGGCGCGTCTCGTGAGGAACGTGACTCTCCGGCCCGACCGCGTCGCCGGTCCAGTCACGCGCGATCCGGTTCGCGAGTGTCGTCTTCCCCGCGTTCGGCGGACCGTAGATACCGATCCGCTTCGGGTCCTCCTCGGAGAACAGCGTCGATGCCGCCCGTGAGATGCTGTCTTTCAGGTTTGTGAGCAGTCCCATCCTATCCTCCGCGCCGTGTGGCGCGTCTGCCCGATGTACCCGCCCCGACTCACTTAAGCCTACGTCAGACATACATAAATTATCAGATAGTATTTCGAGAGATACGACGGACTGAGGGCGTTCTCTCCCGATATTTTGCACAGGTTCGTGTGTTCTATCCGGAGTGTGACACCGTGTTGGAACGGACTGTGTCCGAGAGACTGCTGAAGACGCGACAACGTCGGGCCGGCAATGAACGAGGTGATAGCCCGGCGAACGGGATGGATTCGCCGGACGGAGAGCTGGAGTCGGATGAGAGGAACGAGCGGGAGGAGGTTGAGGAAGGGGGTTGAGGGGTGAAGAGCAGGAGGAGGTTAGGGGAGGAAGAGTAGAAGGAGGTTGAGGAGGAGGAGGTCGAAAGCAGAGAGTGGGGACGAAACGAGTGGGAGCAACCAGCCGCCTGGTTTGAGGCCAGTGACCGCCTGAACCGGATCTCGAACCATCCGGACGAGATTCGAGTTGTTCTCCAGAGGACACGATTTCGAGTCGGTGGGTTTGTTTCGAGTCGATCGGGACTGGGTTCTTCGAGCTCGAGTCTTACCCCCCACCCCTTTGTTTCGTGTGGAACCTCGCGAAGGGGTGGGATGCAACATCCAGAGTCCGGGTGGGAGTCGGTAAACGAAGACAGGTCGAACACCGTCGGGATGTCCTCTAGTTATCCCATCCTAGAAACTGATTACTCTGAGTCCTTTTCGCTTTATCTAGACCCTAGACCACTCCAATACTAGAAAGATAGTCCCGTGAAAATTAGTTTTCTTTCTAGTGCAGGTTTGATTTAAGGGTATATGTATTAAATCTTTCTCTCGCAATAGTCAAACAAACTCCACCCCCTCCCCCCACCCACCCTTTTCTGCCGTTCCACCCGAAACGAAGGGGTGGGGGGGTTCCGGTCGATGTCCGAACGGTTCACTCGTCTGGCGACCTTCCCGATGAGCGTCGTGACTTCCTGACACCTCGCTGATTTTTTCGGAGATACTCGCACAGTCAGTTCGGAACTCCCCGGGACCGCCAGCTCCACAGTGGCCGGGTTGAGTCGAGTCGGTCACTCGCCTGTGTCGATTCGTCCGAAATCGTGTGGTTCGTGGACTCTCTCGATTGACCTGTGTCTTACCTGTTCACTGATTCACCGGTCCGTCGGGCGACGGGAACTGGCAGTGACCGAAATATTTAATATCTCTACAACCACGGGTTCTTGTGGTTCAACTGGACGACCGGTATTCGACAATATTGGTGGACGGCGTCGAATTCCGGTGTGTGAGTCGCGCTCGCGGTCCGCGCGGCTTGGTTTCCACTCGAAACAGAGGGGTTCGACTCGGCGTATGAGTGACGGGAACGATTCGGATCAGGACACGACGCTCGACTCGAAGCGGTTCGTCGACGGGGAATCGGAGGCCCCCGACACCGCACGAGCGACGGGTACGGGATCGGACGGTGACTCGACTGGGGTCGACTCGACCGACGGCGTCCCCGACGTCTCGACGGATCTGGGGTCGACGGATGGCGAGATAGATTCCTCACTGCTCGACGACGTCGTCCTGGACGAGATCGAAGGCGAGGACGACTCCGACGAGGCTTCGCGAGGACTGTTCGACGACCTCCTCGAGGGCGACCCGATATTCGAGAACAAGGAGGTCCTCCGTCCGTCCTACACGCCGCGCAAGCTCCCCCATCGCGAGGAGCAGATCAACAACATGGCGACGATCCTCGTCACTGCACTGCGCGGGGACACCCCTTCGAACATCCTCATCTACGGGAAGACCGGCACGGGGAAGACCGCCAGCGCGAAGTTCGTCAGCGAGGAACTCGAATCCACCTCAGAGAAGTACGAGGTCCCCTGCGAGGTCGAGTACATCAACTGCGAGGTGACCGACACCCAGTACCGCGTACTCGCCCAGCTCGCCAACAAGTTCATCGACAAGAACGAGGCCGTCATCGACGAACGACTCGCCGAGCTCGGGGACCTTCGCGAACGCGCACGCGAGGACGCCACCGTCCTCGCCGACACCGAATACGACTCCATCGACGCACTCACCGACCGCATCGAGACCCTCGAGGCAGACAGGGAGGAGTTCGAACAGGTCCCGATGACGGGGTGGCCTACTGATCGGGTCTACAGCACCTTCTTCGACGCCGTCGACTATCACGAACGGGTCGTCGTGATCATGCTCGACGAGATCGACAAACTCGTCGAGAAGAGCGGCGACGACACGCTCTACAACCTCTCGCGGATGAACTCCGAACTCACCTCTTCGCGTGTCTCGATCATGGGCATCAGCAACGACCTGAAGTTCACCGATTTCCTCGACCCCCGCGTCAAGTCGAGTCTCGGCGAAGAGGAGATCGTCTTCCCGCCCTACGACGCCAACCAGCTCCGGGACATCCTCAATCATCGCGCCGACGTGGCCTTCGAGGACGGTGCCCTCACGGACGACGTCATCCCGCTCTGTGCTGCCTTCGCCGCACAGGAACACGGTGACGCCCGCCGGGCCCTCGACCTGCTGCGCACTGCCGGCGAACTCGCCGAGCGCGACCAGACCGACGTCGTCGACGAGAACCACGTCCGCAAGGCCCAGGAGAAGATCGAACTCGACCGGGTCGTCGAAGTCGTCCGCACACTCCCGACCCAGTCGAAACTCGTCCTCTTCTCTATCATCACGCTCGAAAAGAACGGCGTCAACAACATCAACACCGGCGAGGTCTACAACGTCTATCAACGGCTCTGTGAGGAGATCGACGTCGATATACTCACCCAGCGCCGGGTGACCGACCTCATCTCCGAACTCGACATGCTCGGCATCGTCAACGCCGTCGTCGTCAGCAAGGGCCGCTACGGCCGCACCAAGGAGATCTCGCTCTCGGTCCCGATCGCCGAGACCGAGGCGGTCCTGATGTCGGACTCGCGGCTCTCGGACATCGAGGACACCCAGCCGTTCGTCCAGATGCGCTTCGACAGCGATAGTTGACGCGACCGCCGTTCCGGGTTTCTGTTCCGCCGGTGTGCTCCTGTTTTTCCAGTGTTTCCTGTTCTTCCGGTGTTGGTGTTACCTACCGACCGGCACCCGACAGCGTTCACAGCCCGGCGGCGCATCGGCGCTGACGGTGCCGAAGATCCCGTTCGCACAGCGGTCCGACCGCAACCGGAGACAGCCCAGAAGCGGGATCCGGACTTCGGCGGTGCCGACGACCCAGGCCGGCTTGACGGGGTCGCTCAACTGGTCGACCTGGTCGTAACGGCCGTTCGCGTCGCCTTTCGTGATGAAACCGGCGTGGGGGGCCGGACAGTTGGGCATGGCATCACTGGGGGACTCTCCACAGGCGCTGTAGCGGCCGATCGACTGCTTGTCGGCCTTGTCGTACCAGTTCTCCCCCTCTTCGACCCAGAACATCGCGCGATGGATGATCGGTGTCGTATCGCTTCTCCCGTCGGGTTGATAGACGATGACGTCGCCCTGACGCTGGAACTTCCGGTAGTCGGCGTCGGTCGTCTCCCCGACCCTGTTAGTGACGACGCCAGTGTCGCCCTGAGCGCCCTCTCCCGGGAAGCGCGTCTCCTCCATGACGAACACGAGGTCGCCGGTCTTCATCTGGGGGGTCATGCTCGGGCTCTCGACGGCGACCATCGGCGGCCACACGCCACTGACCGCAAAGAGCAACGCCCCCACTAACAGCACCGCCACCGCGCTGTTGACGATGTCGTAGACGAAGACCCGCCAGTCGGTCCCGTCTTCTTCCTCCTCGTCGGAGTCGTCCAGTTTCCGCGGCCGGTTCCGGTCACCGTTTACAGTTCCCTCGGTCTCCGTAGCCCCGACGTCTTCTCGATGACTGCCCGCGGTCGTCGCGTCGTCCTCCAGGGGGCGGTCTCGTGTGCCGGTGTCCTCGTCTGTGGGTTGACTCCTGGTATCGTCGCCCGCGGGCTGGCCACTGATATCGTCGCCTGCCGGTCGGCCACTGGTATCGCCGTTGGCGGGTTGGCCACCGATGTCCTCACCCGGGGGTTCGTCACGGTCGTCCGCGGTTCCGTGTGGTGGGGAGTCCCCGGGAGCGTCGGAGGGGTTTGCGTCGGACGGCTCGCGGTCGCCGTCGTCGGGCGGACTCATTGCCCGCCCTTTGGCGCACTCGCGGTTTGAATGTTCTGACACGCCCCCCGACTTCCCGGCCGGCGGCGAAGTGTCGCAACCGTTTTGCTGGCTGCCACCGACCACCGACTGTGTCCCTGGAGACGCCGGTCCGCGTCGCGAGCGAACTCGCCCGGCGAGGCTACAACGCCGACCCCGAGGCGGTCACGCTCATCGCCGGCGCGAACGACCCGGCAACGGCGCTGGAACGTACACTCGAAACCGTCCCCGGGGACGCCGTCAAACTCACCGCCGACCACGTCAAGGCCGCTATCGAAACCCGCTCCAGGTCCGCCGGAACGGCCGAACGACCCGAAACGCCGACGCCCGACGACTCCGGATCCGAGGCGTCGTCGACCGCCGACGGAAACCCCTCTGTTTCGTCTGGAGTTCGCGAGGGAAAATCGCCTGACAGCGGCGTCAACTCTCCAGTCGAAACGAAGGGGGTTGCGGACGACTCACACGGCGAGGTTCCCGGGAGAAGTGGCGGGAGCAACGGCAGGGATCTGGTGGGGACGGGAGCGACGGAAGCGACGGAGGCTGCCTCGGGCAGAACGCCCGCGGCCGAGCGGTCGATCGAGGTCCCGGGGGAGTTTTCGAGTACGGGGACGGGCGAGTACGAGGACTTCGTCGCGGTGTTCCGGGACCGCTACGAGAAACTCTCGAAACTCCTGCGCTCGCGGATCAACCACCGACCGACGCGTGCGCTCCGTTCGATGGCGGGCAACAGCGAGGCCGCAGTGGTCGGGATGGTCTCGGACATCCGCTCGACGGCGAGTGGCCACTGGCTCGTCGAACTCGAAGACACCACCGGCACGTTCCCCTGTCTCGTGATGAAAGACCGCGAGTTCGCGGGGCTCGTCGACGAACTCCTGCTCGACGAGGTGATCGCCGTCGAGGGGAACCTGGCCGACGACGGCAACATCCTGTTCGTCGACGCGATGTACTTCCCGGACGTTCCCCGCACCAACTCCCCCTCCACTGCGGACAGGGAGGTGTCCGCCGCACTCGTCAGCGACGTCCACGTCGGCAGTCAGGAGTTCACCGCCGAGGCCTGGGAGCGCTTCGCCGACTGGCTCCACACGCCCGAGGCCGACCACGTCGAGTACCTCCTCGTCGCGGGTGACATGGTCGAGGGTGTCGGCGTCTACCCCAACCAGGACGACGAACTCGACATCGTCGACATCTACGAGCAGTACGAGCAGTTCAGTGAACACCTCAAATCCGTCCCAGGGGACATGGAGGTCGTCATGATCCCGGGCAACCACGACGCCGTCCGCCTCGCCGAACCCCAGCCCGCGTTCGACGAGGAACTGCGCGATATCATGAGCGCCCACGACGCCCGCATCGTCGCCAATCCCTCCACCGTGACGGTCGAGGGGGTCGACATCCTGATGTATCACGGCGTCTCGCTCGACGAGGTGATCGCCGAACTCCCCGACGAGAAGGCGACCTACGACGAGCCCCACAAGCCGATGTACCAGCTCCTCAAGAAGCGCCACGTCGCCCCGCAGTTCGGCGGGAAGACGCGACTCGCGCCCGAGGAGGAAGACCACCTCGTCATCGAGGACGTCCCCGACATCTTCCACGCGGGCCACGTCCACAAACTCGGCTGGGGGAAGTACCACGGCGTCCTCACGATCAACTCGGGCTGTTGGCAGGCGCAAACGGCGTTCCAGGAGAGCATGAACATCCAGCCCGACTACGCCCACGCACCCATCGTCCGACTCGACACGCTCGACCTGACCGTGCGGGATTTCCGGTAAGCAGCGATATCCGCGTCTCTCCCCGGACCGAGTCAGGTCAGTGGTGCTCTGTCACCGAGGACGAGCAACGCCAGGCCGACGAACCCGATCACCAGATACATCGGGTGTGCGAGGAGGAATCCCAGTAGCGTCGGGAGCGGTCCTGTCTCGCCGACGAAGGAGACGGCGGTTTCGGTCGCTTCCGGGGGGATCGAGAGCGGGAACTCGGTGGTCACGCTCGCCGCCGAGACACCGGTCGACCCCGCCAGCAAACTGGCGCCGATGATCCGGATGCTCTGGTCGTTCAACGCGGCGACGAACCGGCCACCGACCCCGTCTGCCATATCGATAGACGATCACGGTGATCCGTGATAAAGGTCCGTCAGACGGCGCGTCGTCCGAACGGAGTGACCGCATCGGTTCGGGTGGAACGACCGGGGGCCTCGCCGGGGTCACGGCCCGAACCAGTACAGTGCGGGCAGTTCCTGCCGGCGTCCCGGAGTGCCCGCCGTCGTGGCCGCTGTTGTGGGATTTATGGTGGGCGGGGTCGTCGATGTGGACGACCCATGAGCGACGACTGGGACCCAGAGACGGCAGCGCTACACGCGGGCCAGGAAGAACCCGACCCCGCGACGGGCGCACGCGCACCACCTATCTACCAGACCACCTCCTACGTCTTCGAGGACGCCGAGGACGCGGCCTCGCAGTTCGCCCTCGAGAAACCGGGCCACATCTACTCGCGGCTGATGAACCCGACCAACGGCGTGCTCGAAGAGCGCATCGCCGCCCTCGAAGGCGGCGTCGCGGCCGTCGCGACTTCCTCGGGGATGGCCGCGCTGAACCTCGCAACCTTCCTGCTCGCCGATGTCGGCGACAACGTCGTCACCGCCTCCTCGCTCTACGGCGGGACCTACACCTACTACACTCACACCGCACCCCGCCAGGGCGTCGAGGCACGCTTCGTCGACACCCTCGATTACGACGCCTACGCCGAGGCCATCGACGACGACACCGCCTACGTTCACCTCGAAACCATCGGCAATCCGGCCCTCGTGACGCCGGACATCGAGCGCATCGCCGACATCGCCCACGACCACGACGTCCCGCTGTTCGTCGACAACACGTTCGCGACGCCGATGCTCTGTCGCCCGCTCGAACACGGCGCCGACCTGGTCTGGGAGTCGACGACGAAGTGGATCCACGGCCACGGCACGACCGTCGGTGGTGTCCTCGTCGACGGCGGATCCTTCCCGTGGGACGAACACGCCGAGAAGTATCCCGAAATCGCCCAGGAAAACCCCGCCTATCACGGCGTCAACTTCGCCGAGCGCTTCGGGGCGGCCGCCTTTACCTACGCGGCGGTCGCCCGCGGCCTGCGCGACCTGGGCAACCAGCAGTCGCCCTTCGACTCGTGGCAGACCATCCAGGGCCTCGAATCGCTCCCGCGGCGGATGCCTCGCCACTGCGAGAACGCGATGGCCGTCGCCGAACACCTGGAGGACCACCCCGAGATCTCGTGGGTGTCCTATCCCGGGCTCGAATCCCACGAGACCCACGAACAGGCAAGCGAGTATCTCGACGGGGGGTACGGCGGCATGATAACCTTCGGGCTCGACGCCGGCTACGACGCCGCCCGCGACACCGTCGAATCGACAGAGATCGCGAGTCTGCTCGCCAACGTCGGTGACGCGAAGACGCTGATCATCCACCCCGCCTCGACCACCCACCAGCAACTGAGCGACGACGAGAAAGCCGCCGCGGGCGTCAGCGACGACATGGTCCGACTCTCCGTGGGGCTTGAATCGGTCGACGACATCGTCGCGGACCTGGACCAGGCCATCGAGAGCGCGACCCAGTAATCTGCCAGACTGACAGTCGGGAACCGAATCCGTTCGATTCTCTCTTCCCGGGAACGCGCACCCCGTTTTAATGCTGTTGTCGAATCTACAGCTGTAGAGGTGAGCGACAATGTCAACCCAACGGCGAATGCTGGAGGCCGACCTGCTCGGCCGTGAAACCGACTTCGAGTACTCGGAGACCTGAATCGGCTACGCGCTGCTCGGACTGCGCGTGGTCATCGCGTGGGTCTTCCTCCAGGCGGGGCTGGACAAACTCCTGACGCCCGGCGGCTGGACGGCGGCGGGCTACCTGGAGAACGCCATCCCGGCGGGCAACCCGTTCGGGTTCTGGGACGTGCTGGCGAGCATGCCGTTCGTCGACCCGCTCGTCATGTGGGGACAGGTCCTGATCGGGCTCGCGCTCCTGCTCGGGGTCGCCTTCCGCTTTGCGGCGCTCATGGGTGCACTCCAGATGATCCTGTTCTGGATGTCCCACCTCACGGGCGGGCTCGTGGCCGGCTTCCCGATCGAGCACGGCTGGGTCGTCAGCAGCCACATCGTCTACGCACTCCTGCTGTTCGGCCTCGGCGCCATCGGTGTCGGCTGGATCCTCGGCGTCGACAGCTATATCGAGAACCTCGAGTTCGTCCAGAACAACAGCTGGCTGCGCCTGTTCCTGGGTTGAATCCCGGGAACGGACCGCTCTGACCGCCGTTGTCGAGTGACCGCATCCGCCAACGGTCGATACCTTTCCGTCGCACGGTTTTCGACGTGTTTCCCTCCAACTGGTCACTGTGGAGTATATAGGCCATCTTTTTCCCGTTCGGGTGTCCTCGCTCACTGCGTTCGCTGTGGGCACCACTCGCGGCAAAAACATGGGTGAAAAAGGCTGAACCCTCGCTTCGCTCGGGTTCAGTGAACCGCGCCTCACTCCGTTCGGCGCGGATGCT
>Ga0207771_100126_pt1 | contig 55191 bp, 56 predicted proteins | sample A23M2SouthBayCA_2_FD_187731 | JGI IMG/M metagenome (GOLD analysis project Ga0207771, IMG submission 187731) | Aerobic enrichment media microbial communities from Eden Landing Ponds, California, USA - A23 M2 (2) (SPAdes) | ecosystem: Environmental > Aquatic > Marine > Unclassified | place... | reverse complement strand
TCGGTCGGAACGCGATAGCGGGTTGGTTCGGTCGGAACGCGATAGCGGGTTGGTTCGGTCGGAACGCGATAGCGGATCGAACCAGCGCGTCCACGCGGGCGACGGGGCTTCCCCGATCAGATCAACGCTCCGCTCTCTAACAGCGCGATCAGCCCGGTCAGCATCGGGATCGACGCGATCGTCGTCACGAGGATCACGGTGCTCACGTACTCCGGAACCGAGACGCCGCCGACCTCGAGGTCGTCGGCGAACGCGCCCACGAGGATGAGCGGCGTCACGGCCGCCGGCGTCGCCGACTCCAGGACGAACACGCGCGCGACGGTGTCGTCCTGAAAGCCGATGACGGTCGCGATGGCGACCGCGACCGCGGGCGCGACAACCATCTTCAGGATCGAGGGGGTCGCCGCCTGCGAGAGCGCCGCGCCGTAGTCGGTCCGCGAGAGTTGGATCCCGAGGATGAGCAGCATCACCGGGATCGACGAGTCGCCGACCAGCCGCAGCGTCCCCATCGCGGTTCCGTCGACGGGCGGCACGACACCGAGCGCGCGGGCGCCGAGCGCGACCGGAACGGCCCACACGAGGGGGATCTTGACCACGCGGCGGATCCCCTGGAGGCCGCCACCGCCGCCGGCGCGGGAGGCGACGTACACGCCGACGGTGTAGATGAGCACCGACTGGATCGCGAGATACAGCACCGCCGCCGCCCGACCGCCGCCGGGGAACGCGAAGTCGGAGAGCGGGATCCCGTAGTTCCCCGAGTTGGGAAACGTCGCCGCGAGCACGAGCGCCGACAGTCGGGGCTCGGACTCGCCGAGGAGCCGCCCGACCCCCTCGGCGATGACGATCATCCCGAGGATGTACGCCGTGACCGCGACCGTCACCCGGGCGATCGTGGCGCCGGAGAAGGCGGCCGTCGCGAGGCTGTGGAGGACGAGCGCGGGCGCGAGCACGTACACGACGACCGTGTTCAGCGGGCCGGCGTCGATGTCGCTCGCCCGTCCCAGCGCGAAGCCGACCGCCGCGACGGCGACGATCGGGAGGACCGCGCCCGCGAAGATGTCGAGAAGCGCCACGCGGCCGACCGATTACGCCTCGCCGGCGTCACTGCCGGCGCCGTTGTCGAGCAGGCGGTAGCCGTCGGCCGTCTCGCGTACCACGTCTCGGCGTTCCATCTCCTCGAGCACCTCTCCGACCCGTCCCGGCTGTGCGATCTCCATCTCGATGCGGTCGATGCCGTGGAACTCCGCGAGGTAGTGGCGCACCTCCTCCAGCGTGAACGTCTCGGCGTCCGCCTGCTCCATCGCGCCCGAGGTGAGGTCGATCATGTCCTCGATGAAGTTCCAGGGGTACACCATCCACGTCCACTCCTCCAGCTGCTCGCCGACGTAGTCCGGTTCGAACTCCGAGGTCTGCAGCAGTTGGAGGGTCGCCGTGCGCACCTCCCCGCAGTCGCGGTCGGCGACGTACTCGTGGGCGCGCTTGATCGACCCTCCGGTGTCGGCGATGTCGTCGATGATGAGCACGTCCTTTCCGTCGACGCTCCCCTCCGGCATCGGGTAGCGCACGGTCGGCTCCCCCGACTTCTCGGCGGTGCCGACGTAGTGCTCCATCTTCAGGCTCGTGAGGTCGTTGAGCCCGAGGAAGTCACAGATGCACCGCCCCGCGAACCAGCCGCCGCGCGCGAGCGCCACGACGACGTCCGGCTCGAAGTTCGCGGCCTTCACCTGATCGGAGACGTCCCGACACAGCCCGTAGATGTACTCCCAATTGGTGACGGTACAGTCGAAGTCGTCGGGGAGGTCGCTCATTACCGGGTCCTCGTGTCGGTGTTCGTATAAGGGTTTACAGAGGGCGTCGTGGAATCATCGGGGAGGCTGATGTGATACGCCGCGTACAGGTGGCGGAGTCGGCAAGTGGGGTCAGGAACGATACGTACGATGCCCGACGACGGGAGCGACCAGTCGATCGCGGGTCGATATGGCAGATCTATGATGAGTATCTCCGGCGTTCGGACACGGCGTCACTTCCAGCCTCTCGGGTCACGTCGGTGAACGGGAGGCTGCCCCAGATGGGGTAGAAGCGCTCGTCTCGGCCGATGTAGTGGCGTTGCATATCGTCGCCATCACAGTTCATCGGCAACGGGGTGTCGCCGTCGAACCGATCCCGGTGAACCTCGCCTCCCCTAGCCACGAAAGCCGAGCAATCGGAGCCCGTTCAGCGAGACGAGCACCGTGGAGCCCTCGTGACCGATCACTGCAAGCGGCAGCGGAATCCCCCGGAGGAGGATCGTGGCAACCATAAGCACGATCGCGCCGAACGCGATGGCAAGATTGACCGTGAGGGTCCGACGTGTCTTGCGACCCAGACCGAGAACGTAGGGGATCTTGCTGAGATCGTCACCCATCAAGACGACATCTGCAGTGTCGAGCGCGACGTCGGTCCCGGCGCCACCCATCGCGATCCCGAGGGTCGCGGTTGCCAGCGCCGGCGCGTCGTTGACGCCGTCGCCGACCATCGCCACGTTCTCGTGCTGGTCGACCAGGTCCTCGATGGTCGCCACCTTCTCCTCGGGGAGCAGTTCGGCCTGTACTTCGTCGATACCGACCTCCTCGGCGATCCGCTGTGCGACTCGCTCGTTGTCGCCCGTCAACATCACGATGTGCTCCACGCCGAGCGAGCGGAGGTCCTCGATCATCTCGGCAGCCCCGGGACGGACCGTGTCGGTGAACGCGAGCCATCCCACCACGGTGACGCCGTCGCCGTCCGCTCGGGCGACGATGACGCTCGTCTTTCCCTCTGCCTCCAACGCTTGGAGTCGGTCGAGGCCGGGGTCGATCCCCTCGATCGCTGCGCCTTCGAGGACGGTATGGAAGTAACTCCGGTTTCCGATGTGGACGGTGCTGGCGCCGACATCGGCGCGAACGCCTTTCCCCGCGACCGACTGAAACCGCCGTGCATCGGGAACGTCGAGTGACCGGTCCTCGGCTGCCGCCACGGTCGCACGGGCGAGGTGGTGCTCCGAGCGGGCCTGCACTGCGGCCGCGAGCGCGAGCAGTCCGTCGTCGGCCAGTGGCTCGCCCGCCGCCTCGCGGACGAAGACGTCGGCCAACTGCGTGTCGCCCTTCGTGAGCGTGCCCGTCTTGTCGAACGCGACCGCGTCGATGTTCGCCGCCGCCTCGACGTGTTCGCCGCCCTTGAACAGGACGCCCTGTCTGCCGCCCGAGGCGATCGCCGAAAGCACCGCCGCGGGCGTCGAGATGATGACCGCACACGGCGAGGCCGCGACCATGAGCGTCATGGCACGGTAGAACGTGCTGGTGAACGCGCTCCCGAGCGCGAGCGGAATCGCGATCGCCGCGATCGTGAGCGCGAACACGCCGAGAACGTACGGTTGTTCGAGGCGGTCGATGAGCCGCTGTGTCGGCGCCTTCTCGCTTTGCGCGTGTTCGACCATGTCGATGAGCCGGCTGATCGCCGACTCGTGGGCCCGTCGAGTGACCTCGATCTCGAGGCTCCCGCTCTCGTTGATCGTCCCGCCGAACACGTCGTCTCCCGGCTCCTTCGGGACGGGTACGGACTCGCCGGTGAGGGAGGCCTGGTCGACCGTCCCCTCGCCGGACGTGACGACGCCGTCGAGCGGGATACGGTCGCCGGGCCGGACGACGAACACGTCGCCGACGGCAACGTCATCGATGGGGACGGTGACCTCCTCCCCGTCGCGGAGCACTCGGGCTTCCTCCGGCCGCATCTCGATGAGGGACTTGATCGCCCGGCGCGAGCGCCCGATCGCGTAGTGTTGGAGCGTGTTCGACAGCGAGAACAGGAAGAGGAGCATCGCGCCCTCGAACGGCGCCCCGATCGAGAGGGCACCGAGTGCGGCGACGATCATCAGGAGGTCGATATCGACCGCACGGTGGCGGAGCGTCTCGACCGCGCCGTTGAGTCCGTACCAGCCGCCGAAGACGTATGCGACGCCGTAGCCAGCCCACATGAGGGGTGGCGGGCCGTCGAGCCATCCCGTCGCCAAGCCGGTCACCATCCCGAGCAGGGTCAACGCGACGAACACCGCCTCTCGTCTGAGTTCCGAGCGCGTGCTCACGTCGTCCGTCTCCGTGTCGGGGTCGTCCCGGATCGAGACGTCTCGGTCGCGGACCGCGTCTCGAATCGTCTCTTCGGATGTGACTTCCTCGTCGTAGGTTATTCGAGCGCTTCCCGTTCGGAAGGAGACATCGACGTCGTGGACGCCGGAGATACCCCTGAGGTGTCCTTCGAGTGCCCGAGCTCCCGCTTCGCCACGACCACCTCGTCGTTCGATGCGGACGGTACACGTCGAACGCGGTGGTGATTCAGTAACGGCCACGTTCTCTATACCAATGGTGTAGCGGGATTTGACGTTTTAGGTGGGTTCATCGGTGTTCGCTCGACGCTATGCGAGTCGATCTCGCAACTCCCCAGCGACCCGCGGAACAACCGGCAACTCGCGGCTGAAGCCGTGGACTTCCACGGTCTCTCTGTGCGCGCTGCAAGTGCGACGACTGTCCACCCGCCCCTTGGATGCGGTATTATCACGTATCGGTCACCACGGTAGGCCAGATCGTTCGATGGAATTCCTCCAACACGTGAGACAAGGACGGTGGACGACAGCGACCGGGTATGCGTTGTTCGTCGCGCTGATGGTCGCCGGCTACTACTACAACATTACGTTCGTCCAGCTCGGACTCATCGATCTCGGGACGCGCCTCGTCGGAATGTCCGAGACCGCCGTCTCGATGTGGATGGCCGCACTCGCGCTCGTGACCCTCGCTGTGGCGGCCGTGACCGGCGTGACGATGGACCGACGCGGGTGGAGCACGGACCTCCGCACGAAGCTCCGGCTCCTGTTCGGCGTGGTCTGTGTCCAGTTCGTCCTCACGCTCGTCGCGCCGATGATCCGGACCGTCCCCGCCTTCGGCGCGTGGATCGTCCTCGCGTCGGTCGGGCTGGGGGTTGGATTTCCCGTTTCGTTCTCCCTCGCAATCGATCTCGTGCCGGTTCCGGATCGGGGCTACGTCGCGGCGGCGATCACGGCCATCGCGTACTTCCTCGCGAACGCGATCCCGCTCTCTTGGTCGGTCGACGTCTTCAGTCAGCTGATGGTCGCCGCGATGGCGCCGGGCGTCCTCGTGCTGGCTGTCCTGTCGTTCGTCCGCGTCGATCGCCTCGACACGATCCTCGACGCACTCGGGGCACAGTACGAGATGTATGGCACTGGGCGGTTCTGTCACGGGACCGCGGTTCGGACGCGGAGTCTGGCGTTCGTCGTCCCCGTCGTTCTGATGTTCGGCGTGTTCTTCATCGACAGCCTGGGATTCCTCCGGATCATCGACACCCCGTCACTCCTGTTGAGTTCCTGGCAGTCGCCCGCCCTCTCGACGCGGCTGCTCATCGCCGTGGCCCACGTGGTCGGCGCGGTGATGGCCGGCGTCATCTACACGAACTACTCGCTCTCGCGCGTTTTCCTCTGGACGTTCGCGCTGTTCGCCCTGACCCACGTCGTGTACACGTCCGACCTGCGATTCGCGGAGGTGTTCCCCGCGCTCGCGGGCGACGGAACGTCCGTCCTGAACCCCGCCCTCTACGCGATCGCCGTGAGCTTCTACACGACGCTGAACTTCGCGCTCTGGCCCGACCTGTCGACGCCCGAGACGATCGGGACGCACTCCGCCATCGGGATCGGTGTCGCCGGGTGGCTTGCCACGTTCTCGAGCACCGCGCTCGCGCTGTACTTCCAGGCGGTGGATCTCACACTTCTCTCGCACCTGAACGTGGTACAGGCGCTCTCTCTGCTCCTCTTGTTCGGACTCGCTGTCGGCCTGTACGTCAGGCGGATGGTCGAGCTCGCTCGCGAGAGCGGAGGTGCGAGCGCATGAGTCCGACGGAAGCCATTCCGCTCCTCATCGTCGTCCTCCTCATGGTATCCATCGGAGGCGGCGACATCCAGGAGATGTCCGTGACGTTCCAGGGCGACGACGACGTCGACTCGCTCGCGGACGTCCACGTCGTCGCCGGCGGAACCACCACCGTCCCCGGGGACGCGACCGTCGAGGGCGACATCTACGTGATCGGTGGCACCACAGCCATCGACGGTACCGTTGAAGGGGACGTGACACTCCTCAACGGGAACCTCTCGATAGAGGACGGCGCGACCGTGACCGGAACCCTCCAGATCTATTCGGGAGCCGCGACGGTCAGCACGGACGCGTCGGTCCGGCACGTCTCGCGGTTCGAGGCACCGACCCCGTCGAACTCGCCCGCCCAGCGGGTCGGGGGGTTCCTCCTGCGGTTCCTCGTCCTCGGCGCGTTCGGATGGTGGCTCGTCGAGCGGCACCCGCGCGTCATCGGGAATATCGGCGCGGCCATCACCGAGCACGCACTCGTCAGCGGCGTCGTCGGCAGCCTCGGCGCGACGACGCTCCTCGTCCTCTTCGTCTACATGGCGTTCACCCTCATCCTGCTCCCGGTCGCCATCATCGGGCTCTTCGCGGAGTTTCTAGTCATCCTCTACGGCCAAGTCGTATTCGGATACCTCATCGGGACGCACCTTCCGATCGAGCGCGATGGTGTCGCGACGGTCGCCGGAATCGCCGGGTTCCTGCTCGTCCTCGAGGTCCTCGCGGTCGTTCCGTACCTCGGCGGGATCGCACAGATCGCCGTCACGGTCGTCGGGTTCGGCGCCGTCCTGAACACGTACTTCGGCCTTCAGCGGTTCGAACCCATCGCTATCCCGGGGGGAACGTAGCCACGTGTGTCGCATCCCGACTCGTCCGAGCGACCAGCCGGTACCGCTGTTGGAAACCCGGACGGCGGTGAACGGATCACAAATTCGGCCCACAGGGAAACGCCTTTAGTCGTGTCGGGTCTGTTGTTCGGTAATGAGCGAGACGCCGACCTCGACGCACACCGTCGCCGTCGAGTCGGGTGTCCGCCCCGTCTTCTCCCCGAAACCGAAACGTGTGTGAGATCGTCCCCGGCGTGGCGTAGCGTCCGGTCGGGGGTGAGTTCCGGTCCGCACTCGCTCGCCCGCAGAACGCACGTTCGACGCCACCGTACGCACCAACACCCACACCAGAACGATGACGATCCACCACGATACCTTCGCCGGCGTTTACCCGGCGATGACGACGCCGTTCACCGACGGCACCGACGAGGTCGACCACGCATTGCTCGCCGAGGACGCACGCCGCCTCGAAGCGGCCGGCGTCGACGGACTCGTTCCCGTCGGCTCGACCGGCGAGGCCGCGACGCTCACCCACGACGAACACGCCGAGGTCGTCGAGACGGTCGTCGACGCCGTCGACGTCCCCGTGATCGCCGGCACCGGGTCGAACTCGACGCGCGAGGCGCTGGACCTCTCCGAACGCGCGGCCGACGCCGGCGCGGACGCGATCCTGCTCATCTCGCCGTACTACAACAAGCCCGAGCCCGCGGGCCAGTACGAGCACTTCGCGACGATCGCCGACGCCGTCGACGTCCCGCAGGTCGTGTACAACGTCCCGAGCCGGACCGGCCTGAACCTCGACGTCGACACCGTCGTCGACCTCGCGGCACACGAGAACGTGCAGGGGTACAAGGCCGCCTCCGGCGACGCGAACCAGATCTCTGAGATCATCGAGCGCACGCGCGAGGAGACGTTCGACGTGCTCTCGGGCGACGACGGCATGACGCTCCCGCTCATGTCGATGGGCGCGACGGGCACCATCTCGGTCGTCGCCAACGTCGAGCCCGAACGGACCGGCGCGATGGTCGGCGCGGCCCTCGACGGCGACTTCGAGCGCGCCCGGGAGATCCATCACGAGCTCGGCCCGCTGATGCGCGCGCTGTTCCGCGAGACGAACCCGATCCCGGTGAAGGAGGCGATGGCGATCCGCGGGTACGGCCCCGCCGAGATGCGCCCGCCGCTGACGCGCGGGAGCGAGGAGACCCTGCGCGTGCTGACAGAGCTGCTCGCGGAGCTGGAGGAAACAGCGGACGCGGCGTCGACCGCGACGGAGGCCTGACGTGGCCGACCCCGTCCGACTCGCCGTCACCGGCGCCGGCGGCCGGATGGGCCGGGAGGTGATCGAGGCCGCGAGCGACCGCGACGGCTGCGAGGTCGTCCTCGCGGTGAACCGGTCACCCGTCGACCGGGTCGCCGGCGTCGAAGTCGCGGACGCGACCGACCTGCCTGACCTGCTCGCGGGCGCCGAACCGACCGACGCCGATCCGGCCGTCGACGTGCTCGTCGACTTCACCGGTCCCGACTCCAGCGTCGAGTACGTCGCCGCCGCCGCCGAGGCCGGCGTCGCCTGCGTGGTCGGCACCACCGGGTTCGACGACGAACAGGAGGCGGCCATCGCCGACGCCGCCGAGGCGGTTCCGGTGTTGCGGGCGTCGAACTTCTCGCGCGGCGTCGCCGCGCTTCGCCGGGCGGTCCGGGCGGCCGCCGGAGCGCTTCCCGGCTACGACGTGGAGGTCACCGAGACCCACCACAACGGGAAGGTCGACGCGCCGAGCGGCACCGCGCTCACGCTGCTCGACGACATCGAGGACGCGCGGCCGGACCTGGACGGGCGCGTCCACGGCCGCGAGGGCGACGCCCCGCGGACGGACGGCGAGATCGGCGTTCACGCCCGCCGCGCGGGCGACATCGCCGGCGAGCACGAGGTGCTTATGGCCGGCGACGAGAACGTGCTCGAACTGACCCACCGCGCCGGCTCTCGGCGCGTGTTCGCCGCCGGCGCGCTCGACGCCGCCGCGTGGCTCGCCGGTCGCGACGCCGGCGACTACGACTTCACGGAGGTACTCGACTCATCATGACGCTCGAATCCGACATCGACGACCTGTGGCACCGATATGACGACGGACTGACCGCGGCCGACGCCGACGAGTCCGTCCGCCGAACCCTCGACGAGTTCCTCGACGCGCTGGAGGCTGGCGAGGTCAGGGCCGCCCGCAAGACCGGCGACGGCGTCGACTCGTGGGTGGCCAACGAGTGGGTCAAGCGGGGCGTCCTGCTCAACTTCGGCCTGCGCGAGACCGAGCGCCGGGAGTACGGCGGCGTCGGCTACTACGACGTGCTCCCGCTGCGCGAGACCGACGACCTCGGAGCCCGCGGCGCGCGCAACACCCCCGACGGCACCGTGCTCCGGCGGGGCGCCCACCTCGGCGACGACACGATCATGATGAGCCCGTCGTTCGTCAACATCGCGGCATACGTCGGCGACGGCACGCTCGTCGACTCCTGTGACACGGTCGGCTCGTGCGCGCAGCTCGGCGAGAACGTGAAGCTCGGCGCGAACACGCTGATCGGCGGCGTGTTGGAGCCGGTCGAGGACGCGCCCGTGATCGTCGAGGACGGCGTCTCGCTGGGCGCCGGCTGTCGCGTCACCTCTGGGTTCCGCGTCGGGGAGAACTCGATCGTCGGCGAGAACACGCTTCTCACGCCGCGCATCCCGGTGTACGACCTCGTCGAGGGGGAGGTCGTCTACGGGCACCTCCCCGAGAACCGTCGGGCGTTCACCCGGTTCGTCGAGTCGAGCGTGAGCGATCACGACCTGTTCGAGGGCGGCGCGTACAAGCCCGCGGTCGTCGCCACCGACGTGGAGACGGAGACGCTGGAGGCGACGCGGCGGGAGGACGCGCTTCGCGAATGAGCGGCGGGCAGCACGGGAGCGGCCCGAACGTTCCGATCCGGCGGCTCGGAGACTGGGACGCCGACCGCCTGCGCCAGCTGGCGGCCGACCACGGCACGCCGCTGTATGTCACTGACCTCGACCGCGTCGCGGAGAACTGCGCGCGCCTGCGCGACGCGTTCCCGGACGCGGACGTGAAGTACGCCGTGAAGGCCCACACTGGTCGCGCGGCGTTGGAGACGGTCCGCGAGTCCGGGCTCGACGCCGAATGCGCGTCCGCCGGCGAGGTCCGCCGCGCGCTCGACGCCGGCTTCCCCGGCGAGCGCGTCGACTACACGGCCGTCAATCCGCCCGCCCGCGACCTCGACAGCGTGGTCGAGTGGTGGCACGACCACCCCGAACTCACGGTCACGGTCGGCGCGCGCGACACGCTCGACCGCCTCGCCGAACGCGGCTACGACGGGCGGGTCTGCGTCCGCGTCAACCCCGGCGTCGGCGCGGGCCACCACGAGAAGGTCCGGACGGGCGCCGCGCCGAAGTTCGGCGTCCCGTACGATCGCGTCGCGGGTGTCGTCGCCGACGCCCGCGACCGGTTCGAGGTGGTCGGGATCCACGCCCACGCCGGATCCGGCATCCACGGCGAGGAGGACCTGGCGGCCCATCGCGATCTCGTCGCCCGGATGGGCGAGTTGGCGCGTGACGTCGGAGACGGGGCGCTGGAGTTCGTCGACGTGGGCGGCGGGTTCGGCGTCCCGTACCGCGAGGACGACCCCGCGCTCGATCTGAACGCCGTCGCCGACGCGACCCGCGGGGCGCTCGGCGAGGTCGACGCGACGCTCGCGGTCGAGCCCGGCCGCTACGTCGTCGCCGACGCCGGCGTCCTCCTGACGACGGTGAACACGGTGAAGCCGACGCCGGAGACCACGGTCGCGGGCGTCGACGCCGGCATGACGGACCTGCTCCGGCCGGCGATGTACGACGCCTACCACGCGATCCGGAACCTCGATGCGTCCGGGGGGAGCGCCGAGGGGCCCGTCACGGTCGCCGGTCCGATCTGCGAGACTGGCGACACCTTCTGTGACGGGCGGGACCTCCCGATCCCGGAGCGGGGCGACCTGCTCGCCGTGGGCAACGCCGGCGCCTACGGCTACGAGATGGCCTCGACGTACAACTCTCGGCCCCGCCCCGCCGAGGTGAGCCTCGCGGGCGACGTGCTCCGCGAGCGCGAGACGCTCGCGGGAGTTACCCGGCTGGAGCGCGGAGGGCCGGACGAATGAGCGAGTCGACGGAGCCGAGCGCGCCCGCCGAGCCCCGGACGGTCCCGGCCGTGAAGTACCACGGGACGGGCAACGACTTCCTCGTCGTCGATGCCGCGGACGCCGAGGACGTGCCCGACCGCGGCGCGTTCGCGGTCCGCCACTGCGACCGCGAGACCGGCGTCGAGGGGGCCGAGCGGACCGGCGCCGACGGCGTCCTGTTCATGGATATCGAGGAGTCGACCGTCGGCGGCGACGGCCCCGTCACGGCTACCATGACGCTCGTCCAGCCGGACGCCTCGATCGCGGCGATGTGCGGCAACGGCGCGCGCTGTGCGGCCGCGTGGGTGCGCGAACGCACCGGCGCGGCCGTGGTCGATTTGGAGACGCCCGCGGGGACCCGTCGGGCGGTTGTCGGCGGAGGCGACGCGGACGACGCCGACTCGGACGGAGCCGACGCGGACGGTACAAACGATGGCGGCCGCGAGGTGACCGTCGAGGTAGAGATGGGCCGTCCGTCGTTCGATCCCGCGGATGTTCCGCTGGCTGACGACCGCGACGAGCCGCTGATCGAGGAGGACGTGGAGGGACTGATCGTCACGGCCGTCGACACGGGCGTCCCCCACGCGGTCGCGTTCGTCGACCGCGGCAGCGACGCCGACGACGCCGGCGGCGTGGACGCGGTCGCCCTCGACGCGGTCGCGCCGCCCGTCCGCCACGCCGACGCCTTCCCCGAGGGCGCGAACGTGACGCTCGCCGCCCGAACCGGCGACGGGACCTTCGATCAGCGCACCTACGAGCGCGGCGTCGAGGGCGAGACGCTCGCGTGCGGCACCGGCGCGGTCGCCGTGGGCGCGGTCGCGTGCCGCCTCGGGATCGCCGATCGAATCGACCTCGCCGTGTCTCCGCCGGGCGGCACGCTGCGGATCACGGTCCCGGACGACGCGCCGGCGACGCTGACCGGGCCGGCCGCGCGGGAGTTCGACGTGGGCCTCCCCGTTCCGGAGCCGGATCCGGAGGGGAGCGAATGAGCGACGGCTCGCCGCCGTCGCCGACGTCCACGACCGAGTTCGATCCGGTCAGGTTCCTCGCCGAGGCGGTTCCGATCGCGTCTCACGAGTCCGTCGACGGGATGCGGGAGTTCCTCGTGGAGACGCTCGTCGACCACGGCGCGGACCCGTGGGTCGACAACGCGGGGAACGTCCGGGCGACGAGGCGCGCGTCGGACGCCGGCGCCGCGGCCGAGGGGCCGCAGCTCGTACTCGACACGCACATCGACACCGTCCCGCCGCACGTGCCCTTCGAGCGGGACACCGACGACGGGGGGAACGAGGTGTTCCGCGGCCGCGGCTCCTGCGACGCCAAGGGACCGCTCGCGGCGTTGCTGGCGGGCTTTCTCGCCATCGAGCCCGCCCGCGGCGCGGTCACGCTCGCGGTCAGTCCCGACGAGGAGACGCTGTCGACCGGCGCCGACGCGCTCGTGCGCGGTCGCGACGCCGACCACCCCGACGGTCCGGTCGAACCCGTCGACGGCGACCTGTTCCTCGTGGGCGAGCCCACCGACTGCGACGTCTGCGTCGCCGCGCGCGGTCGGTTCGAGGGGACCCTGACGCTCTCCGGCACCGCCGCCCACGCCGCCGAGCCCGATTCGGGCGTCAACGCGGTCGCCGCGCTGGAGGACGCGCTCGCGGCGATCCGCCGGTTCGACGCCGACGCCGAGGCCCACGCGATGCTCGGCGCGCCGACGCTCGTTCCGACGGGCGTGACGGGCGGAGAGGCGACCAATCAGGTTCCGGCGGCGGCGACGATCACCGTCGACCGACGGTCGGTCCCGCCGGAGACGGCCGAGGGGTTCCGGGCGAATCTCGAGGCCGCGGTCCGCGCGGCCGTCGACGACGCCGTCGGGGTCGAGTTCGACCTGACGGAGCGCCCGACCCCGTTCCTGGAGGCGTTCGACACGGATCCGGACCACGCGCTGGTGTCGGCCGTCAGCGACGCGGCTCGGTCGGTCGGCGGCGAACCGGACGGCGAGGTTCGGCCCTTCGGCGCGGCGACGGAGGCGTCGTACTTCGCGCCCGCGCCGACGGTCGTCTTCGGGCCGGGACACCTCGCCGACGGGGACGGCGCGGTCGCCCACAGCGAACGGGAGTACGTCCGCGTCGACCGCGTCCGCGACGCCGCCGAGACGGTTCGCCGCGCGCTCGACTCCCTGCTCGGATAGGGTCTCCGGGTACGACCCTGTGACGTCACCCGGTGCGGTCGGGTCGCCCGCCCGACCGCCGCCGCTTTGGTCGCCGGGACGGTACTGCGGGGCATGTGTACCCTGACGCTGGCTTGGCAGGTGTTCGCCGACGCCCCGGTCGTCGTGGCGGCCAACCGCGACGAGTCGTACGGCCGGCCATCCGAGCCGCCCGCAGTCCGCGGCGACGGGGTCATCGCGCCGCGGGACGCCGAGGCGGGCGGGACGTGGGTGGGCGTCACGCGTGACGGCCTCTTCGTCGGGATCACCAATCGCTGGGTCGACGGGCTCGCCGGGGAGCGCTCGCGCGGCCTGCTCGTCGACGACTGCCTGCACGCGGCGTCAGCGGAGGCCGCGGCGAGTCACGTCGCGGAGTCGTGTCGCGAGCACGGGTACGACGGCTTCAACCTCGTGCTCGCGGACGCGTCGGCGGCGCTCCTGCTGGAGTGGGACGGCTATCTGACGGTGACGGACCTACAGCCCGGCGTCCACGTCGTCGGCAACACCGGGTACGACGGACAGTACTTCGAGCCGCCCGCACGACCCGAAGCGGGCCCCGAGGAGGCGCGCAACGCGACGCGGCTCCGTCGCGAACTCGCGCCCGAGCGGGGGGAGTCCGCCGACGCGTGGCTCGACCGTGCGGGCGCGGCGCTCGGCGATCACGAGTTCGGCGTCTGCGTTCACGACGAGACGCGCGGGTTCGGCACGGTCTCGTCGACGCTCATCAGGTCGGGGACCGGCGGCGCGATCCGGTACGAACACGCGGACGGGCCGCCCTGCGAGGCGGCGTACGAGCCGGTCGAGACCGACGGGTGACCGAAGCGCCTCGCCGCTGGAACGCGGCCCGTCGGGGCCGCAAGCCGTCGAGACCGAGCCCCTCGGAGTTCTCGGCGGACGAAATAAAAGGGAAAGGGTAAACGGGGACGCCGTTCTTGGGGCGTATATGAGCGCCTCCGACGCCGAAGCGAGCCTCTCCGAGGACGAGCTCGCCGGCCTCGAACTCGTCCGCGAGACCGGCGGCATCCACCAATCAGACTTCTGGAAGGAGCTGGACGTCTCCTCGCGAAAGGGAAGCCGGATCGCAGAGAAGCTGCAGGAGCTCGGCCTCATCCAGCGCGAGGACGCCGTCTACAACGGCCACAACACGTACTTCCTGGCCCCCACGGCGAAGGACCTGAACTTCTCGCTGATGATGGCCGGCGACATGCTCTCCCCGTTCATCGGCGAGGAGGAGATCGATCCGAACTCCGACGCGTTCACCCAGTGGCTGATGAACCTCGCGTACGAGGAGTACTGAAACCGGACCGGACCGGATCCCGCGCCGGCTCCCCGAGTTCTCGATTCAGGTCGATCCCGACGGGCAGCGACGCCGCGACCGATCTGACCGCCCGGATCGTTCGGACCGCCCGGATCGTTCGGACCGCCCCGGCGACCGCGCGTCCCGCGACGCTCAGTCGCCGCCGTCCAGTTCGTCCACGAGGTCGCCGCCGTATCCGACGTAGCCGGCGGGCGTCAGCGCGTGCAGTTCCTCGCGTACCGACTCGTCCACGTCGAGGTCGTCGAACAGGTCGCGGAAGTCCTCGATGGTGACGCGCTTGCCGCGGGTCAGCTCCTTCACGCGCTCGTAGGCGTCGGTGTCGCCCTCGCGTCGGAGGATCGTTTGGACGGCCTCCCCGATGATCTCGGGAGTGTTCTCCAGTTCATCGCGCATCACCTGCTCGTTCGGGACGACCTTCGCGAGCCCCGCGGCGGTCTTCGAGTATCCGATGAGACAGTGCGCGAGCGCGGCGCCGACGTTGCGCTTGACCGTCGAGTCCGAGAGGTCGCGCTGGAGCCGCGAGGTGGTGACGTAGTCCGCGAGGAAGGTGAGATCGGAGTTCGCCTTCGAGAGGTTGCCCTCGCTGTTCTCGAAGTCGATCGGGTTCACCTTGTGCGGCATCGTCGACGACCCCGTCTCGCCGGCGGCGGCCTCCTGTCCGAGATAGCGGTCCGAGACGTACAGCCACACGTCGCGGTCCAGGTCGAGCAGGACGTTGTTGACGCCGCGGAGGGCGTCGAACAGCGTCGCGAGGTCGTCGCAGGGGTTCACCTGCGTCGCCAGCGCGGTGTGCTCCAACCCGAGCGACGCGACGAACTCGCGGGAGAACGCCCGCCAGTCCACGTCGGGGTAGGCCGCTCGGTGGGCCGCGTAGGTGCCGGAGGCGCCCGCGAGCTTCCCGGAGAGGCCGGCGGCCGCGGTCTCGACGCGGCCGATCGCCGTCCCGAGTCGGGCGGCGTAGACAGCGAGTTCTTTCCCCCAGATCGTCGGCGTCGCGGGCTGGCCGTGCGTCCGCGCGAGCATCGGCACGTCCCGGTGCTCGCGTGCCTCGTCGGCGAGCGTGTCGCGAACCTCGCGCAGTTTCGGCACCAGCACCTCCTCGACTGCCGGCTTGACGAGCAGCCGCTGGGCGAGGTTGTTCACGTCCTCGCTGGTGAGGCCGAAGTGGATCCACGGGTGCAGGCGCTCGGGCGTCTCCGTGCGCAGGAAGTACTCGACGGCCTTCACGTCGTGATTCGTCGCGGCGTAGCCCTCGGCGCCCTCGGTCTCCAGCCGCTTGACGAGGCGGGCGTCCTCGGTGGAGAAGTCGTCGACGACGGCGCGCAGATCGGCGCGCTCCGCCGCCGAGAGGTCGAGGTCGACGCCCGACTCGTCGGCGAGCGCGAGCAGGTACTCGACCTCGACCTCGGTGCGGGCGCGGATCAGGCCGGCCTCGCTGGCGTACGGGACGAGCGGCGCGGTCCGACCGGCGTATCGGCCGTCGAGCGGCGAGACGGCGGCGAGGGGGTCCTCGCGTGGGATGTCCATACCCGCGCTCCCGACGCCGGCGGCAAAGCGGTTTCGGTCGGGATTCCCCTCGACCACCACGTCTGTGCATACGAACGGCGGTTGTGTGGAGTATTGGCGCGAGTTCGATGCGAGTTCGTGGATACTCTTCCCCGCGAGACCGCAACGCTCTTTCCGACGGCGCGGGAGCGTCCGATCATGAAGATCGCGGGCATGGCGAGCAATCGCGGGCGCAACCTTCGGAACATCGCGGACCGAGCGCCGGGCGGCGCCGAGCTGTCGGTCGTCCTGGCGAACGACGCCGAGGCGCCGGTGCTGGACGCGATGGCGAAGCGCGGCGTGGCGACCGAGGTCGTCGAGCGCGACGACGGGGAGGACCGCGCGAGCCACGAGGAGCGGGTCCTCGACGCGCTCGCCGGCTACGACTTCGACATCGTCTGTCTCGACGGGTACATGCGCGTCCTGACGGACGCGTTCCTCGACGCCGCGCCGACGACGCTGAACGTCCACCCGTCGCTGCTCCCGTCGTTCGCGGGCAACGACGCCCACCGGCGCGTCCTCGACGCGGGCGTTCGCCAGACCGGCTGCACCGTCCACGTCGTCACCGAGGAGGTCGACGGCGGTCCCATCGTCACCCAGGAGGCCGTCCCGGTGTACGAGGGCGACGACGAGGACGACCTGAAGGAGCGCGTGCTGTACGAGGCGGAGTTCGCGGCGTACCCGCGGGCGGTGAAGTGGTTCGCCGAGGGCCGCGTGACGGTCGACGTGGACGCCCACGAGGTCCACGTCGAGGGCGACGACGACGGCGACGGCCGGTTCCCCGCGCGACGGACGACCAGCGAGGACCGCGTCAGGGAGCTTCGCTACGGCGAGAACCCCCATCAGGACGCCGCGCTGTACGCGGATACGACCTGCGAGGAGGCGAACGTCGTCGCCGCCGACCAGCTCAACGAGGGCGCCAAGAGGCTCTCGTACAACAACTACAACGACGCAGACGGCGCGCTCAACCTCGTGAAGGAGTTCGACGAGCCTGCCGCGGCTGTGATCAAACACACCAACCCCGCCGGCTGTGCGACGGCGGACACGCTCGCGGACGCGTACGCCGACGCCCTGTCGACGGACGCGAAGTCCGCCTTCGGCGGCATCGTCGCGCTGAACCGCGAGTGCGACGCCGAGACGGCCGAGCAGATCGTCGACTCGTTCAAGGAGGTCGTCGTCGCCCCCGGCTACGCCGACGACGCGCTCGACGTGCTGTTCGAGAAGGACAACCTCCGCGTGCTGGACGTGGGGGACGAGGACTCCTTCGGCGAGCGATCGGAGCCCCTCACCGAGAAGCCCATCGTCGGCGGTCGGCTCGTGCAGGAGCGCGACCTACAGGCGCCCGAGCGCGACGACCTGGAGGTCGTCACCGAGCGCGCGCCGACCGACGAGGAGGTGGAGACGATGCTGTTCGCGTGGCGCGTGATGAAGCACGTGAAGTCGAACGGCATCCTGTTCGCGACGGGCACCGAGACGGTCGGCGTCGGCATGGGGCAGGTGAGCCGCGTCGACGCCGTCACGCTGGCGGCGATGAAGGCCGAGAAGGACGCCGAGGGCAAGTCCGCCGAGGGGGCGGTGATGGCGTCGGACGCGTTCTTCCCGTTCCCGGATGCCGTGGAGGAGGCCGCCGACGCGGGTATCGAGGCGGTGATCCAGCCCGGCGGCTCGGTCAACGACGACGACGTGATCGCGGCGGCGAACGAGCACGACATGGCGATGGTGTTCACCGGGGACCGGGCGTTCCGTCACGACTGAAGACTCCCCGTGGCCGACTGCGAGCCGTGTGGGAGTGTCCACCGGGGGATAATTTCGCTCGGCGAGGGACGAACCGCATGCGACCGTACTTGTACCCGCACTCCTCACTGGAGGTGAGGACCGACGACCGGAGATGAGACAGGCACCCCCCGACGACGAGGACGACGGAACCGCCGAGAAACTCGCGAGCCTGCACGGCGCGACGCGGCGGATGATGCACGCGGACTCGCGGGAGGCGGTGGCCGACATCGCGGCCACCGCGGCGACGGACGTTCTCGGCTTCTCGCTTCACACCGTCAGACTGTACGACCCCGAGAACGACGTGCTGCTCCCGACGGCGGTCTCGCCGACCGTCGAGAGGCTCGCCGGCGAGCGCCGCGCGTACGACCGCGGCGAGACGATACAGTGGCGGTCGTTCGAGGACGAGACGCTGCTCGTCTTTCAGGACATCACCGAGATCGACGACGACGTGCCCCGCAGCGGCGAGGGGAGCATGCTCGTCGCCCCGCTGGACGACCACGGCGTGGTTACGCTGGGGTCCGTCCGCAAGGACGACATCGCGCGGGCGGACCGGGAGCTGGCTCGGGTGCTGGCGGCCAACGTGGAGGCCGCGATGGACCGCGCGCGACGGCGCGCGACGCTGTCGGAACGGACCGCCCGGCTGGAACGGCAGAACGAGCGGCTCGACCGCTTCGCGTCGATCGTGTCTCACGACCTCCGAAACCCGCTGAACGTCGCCCGCGGCTACGTCGACCTGGCGCGCGAGACGGGCGAGACCGACGACCTCGAGAACGCCGCAGACGCCCTCGACCGGATCGACGCGCTCGTCGACTCGATGCTGGACCTCGCACGGGAGGGGGAGGCGGTCGACGACCCCGAGCCGGTCCGGCTGGCGACGGTCGCCACCGAGGCGTGGTCGACCGTCGACGCGCCCGAGGCCTCACTCGCCGTCGAGAGCGACGCCGACGTGCGGGCCGACCCCGAACGGCTTCGGACGCTGCTCGAGAACTGCTTTCGAAACAGCGTCGACCACGGCGGCGAGGACGTGCGGGTCGCGGTCGAACCGCTCCCGGACGGCGGCTTCGCGGTGACCGACGACGGACCCGGGGTCGACCCGGACGAACGGGACACCGTGTTCGATCGGGGGTACACGACCGCGAACGACGGCACCGGGTTCGGGCTCGCGATCGTCCGCGACATCGCGGACGCACACGGCTGGACGACCGCTGTCACCGAGAGCGCTGGCGGCGGCGCGCGGTTCGAGTTCGTCCCGTCGCGGTAGTCGGCGGACGCGACGGATCGGCGCTCGGTGGCTCCCGTTAGCCATAAGCGCGCGCCGCAAGTCCCTCCGCGTATGCGCTACTACGAGGCGGCGAACTTCCTCTTCGACCTCCGGCGTTTTCAGGTCAAGCCGGGCACCGAGTCGGTGCGCGACCTGTTGGCCCACCTCGGCGACCCCCACGAGGGGATCGACTTCGTCCAGATCGCGGGGTCGAACGGGAAGGGGAGCGTCGCTCGGATGGTCGAGTCCGTCCTGCGGGAGGACGGCCGCCGTGTCGGCCTCTACACGTCACCCCACTTCGAGGACGTTCGCGAGCGCGTGCGCGTCGACGGACGGTCGATCTCGAAGTCCGAGGTCGTGGCGTTCGTCGAGGCGGCGAAGCCGTGGCTCGTCGACCGTGCGGCCGGCGGCGAACCGCTCACCTTCTTCGAGGTCGTCACCGCGCTGGCGCTGTGGCGGTTCGACCGCGCGGACGTCGACGTGGCGGTGCTGGAGGTCGGGATGGGCGGCGAGTTCGACGCCACGAGCGTCGTCGACCCCGTCGCCGCCGCGGTGACGAACGTCTCGCTGGAGCACACGGCCGTCCTCGGGGACACGGTCGAGGAGATCGCGCGCACGAAAGCGAAGGTCGCACCGATCGGCGGCCCGCTCGTCACGGCGACCGCCGGCGACGCCCTCGCGACGGTTCGGGAGGTCGCCGGGGACGCCGGCGCCGACGTGATCTCCGTCTCCGGGCCGACCGGGGGGCCGGAGCCCGCCGAGGCGGACCTGACGGCGACGTACGAGGGCGCAGTGAGCCCGCAGGAGTCGCGCGTCGCGCTCGTCGGCGACGGCTGGGCCGTCGAGACCCGGATCCCGCTGTTGGGCGCGTATCAGTCGACGAACGCGGGCGTCGCCGCCGCGCTCGTGCGAGCCCTGGGCGTCGACGACGGCGCGACCCTCGCCCGGGGGCTCCGGAACGCGCACTGGCCGGGGCGCTTCGAGGTCATGGAGTCGGACCCGCTCGCGGTGCTCGACGGGGCGCACAACCCCGCCGCCTGCGAGACGCTCGGGGAGACGCTCGCGGAACTCGACTACGACGACCTCCACCTCGTGTTCGGGGCGATGCACGACAAGGACCACGGCGAGATGGCCGCCGCCCTGCCCGCGCCGGCGACGGTCCACACCTGCGCCCCGTCGCTGGACCGCGCGGAGGACCCGGAGGTGCTCGCGCGCGTGTTCGAGCGGGAGACGGACGCCGCGGTCGTCGCCGGCGAGTCGGTCCCGGACGCGCTCACGGCGGCGCGCGCGGCGGCCGGCCCCGACGACTGCGTGCTCCTCACGGGTTCGCTGTTCTGCGTCGCGGAGGCGCGGACGACGTGGACCCGGCAGTTCGTCCCGAAGGGGTTCCCCGACGAGGCGTCGGCCCGCGAGGCGCTCACGGACGCGAGCGTCCCGACCGCGGAGATAGACGAGATCGCCGGCGAGAGCGTCCACGAGACGGTGAAGACACGCGTCTCGGAGACGCAGGCGACGCAGCTTCGCCGGGAGGCCGCGCGATCGGGCGTCGCCTGCGGCGTCAGCGGCGTCGAGGGCGGCGAGCTCGCGGAGGTCGTCTGTTCGGGGTCGCGCGCCGAGTTCGTCGAGCTGGCCGGCACGCTGGAGGACCTCGATCACGGGCTCTCCGGGGTGGCGGCGGATCTGCGCGAGGCAGTCGGGATCGCGGACGCGGCGACCCCGACCGCACGCGAGTACCCGTGGACCGAGAGTACCGCGGTGATGGGCGTCTTGAACGTGACGCCGGACTCGTTCCACGACGGCGGGGAGTTCTTCGACGAGGCGGACGCGCTCGCGAGGGCGGAAGCGCTCGTCGACGTCGGTGTCGACGTCATCGACGTGGGCGGGGAGTCGACGCGACCCGGCGCCGACCCGGTGCCCACCGACGAGGAGATCGCGCGCATCGAGCCGGTGATCGAGGCCATCGCGGACGTCGACGCGCTGATCTCCGTGGACACGCGGAAGGCGGCCGTCGCGGAGGCGGCGCTCGACGCGGGGGCGGATATCCTCAACGACGTGACCGGGCTGGAGGACCCCGGGATGCGATTTCTCGCCGCCGAGCGGGACGTGCCGGTGATCGTGATGCACAGTATCGACGCCCCCGTCGACCCGGACCGCGACCCCGACTACGACGACGTGGTCGAGGACGTGATCGCGGAGCTGGGCGAGCGCGTCCTCCTCGCGGAGAAGGCGGGGATCCCGCGCGAGAACGTGATCGTCGACCCCGGGATCGGCTTCGGGAAGTCGAGGCGGGAGAACTTCGAGCTGCTGGGACGCCTCGGCGAGTTCGACGCGCTCGGGTGTCCCGTGCTGTTCGGCCACTCCCACAAGTCGATGTTCGAGCTGACCGGCGAGGCCGCCGGCGACGCGCCGAACGGGACGGTCGCGGCGACGGCGCTGGCGGCGGCCAACGGCGCCGACATCGTTCGGGTGCACGACGCCGCCGAGAACGCCGCGGCGGTCCGCGTCGCGGCCGCGGCGGCGGACCCCGACGGGTTCGACACCGGGTCGGCGGGGTCAGACGACGACCGCGGGGAGGACGCGTGAGCGACCCTGGACCGTACGAGGCCGCGTACGCCCATCCCGACGGCGACGCGACCGCGGCCCGGCTCGCACAGACCGCTCGACGATACGGCTACGACGGGCTCGTGGTCCGGACGCGTGAGGCCGACTTCGACACCGAGGCGCTCCGCGAGCGCTACGACGTGGACGTCGTGCCGGCCGTCGAGGTCGCCGCCGACGAGCCGTCCTCCGCCAGCGGCGCGGTCGGCAACTTTCGGCCGGACTACCCGCTGGTGCTCGTGCGCGGCGGGACGGACGCGCTCAACCGGTTCGCCGTGGAGCAGGACCGCGTCGACGTGCTCGCGGCGCCGCTGTCGGCCGACGGGGACTTCAACCACGTGCTCGCGAAGGCCGCCGCGACCCACGGCACGCGCGTGGAGTTCGATCTCGGGCCGGCGCTGCGCGAGTCCGGCGGCACGCGGGTGCGCGCGCTGAAGGGGCTCCGGAAGCTCCGGGAGATCGTCGGCCACTACGACGCGCCGTACGTGGTGAGCGCGCGACCGACCTCCCACCTCGAACTGCGATCCCCGCGGGAGCTGGTCGTGCTGGGGTCGGAACTCGGCTTCGACGAGTCGTGGCTGCGCTCGGGGCTGGCCGAGTGGGGGCGGCTCGCGGCGCGCAACCGCGAGCGACTGTCCGCGGAGTTCATTTCCCCGGGGGTCCGAGTGGACCGGTGTGAAGAAGACGATCGCTGACCACGCGGCGCGGTTCTCCGAGGCCGCCGCCGACTACGACACCGACCAGAACAGCGAGGAGTACGAGGCGTGCGCCGGGCTGGTCATCCGCCGCGCGGCGCCCGCCGAGACCGACACCGTGCTGGATCTCGGCACCGGCACCGGCGCCATCGCGCTGGCGCTCGCCGAGGACGCCGGTCGCGTCGTCGGCCGCGACGTGAGCGAGGGGATGCTGGAGCAGGCGAGGGAGAAAGCCGCCGATCGGGGCGTCGAGAACGTCGAGTTCGGCTACGGCGAGTTCCGCGCGCCCGAGTACGACGGCGAGGCGCGGATCGTCACCTCGAACTTCGCGCTGCACCACCTCGCGGACGAGGAGAAGCGCGAGGCGATCGAGACGTGGGCGGGCCTCGACGGCGGGGCGACGCCCAGCCGGACCGATACGGTCGGCCCGCGACGGATCGTCCTCGGCGACGTGATGTTCTTCGGCGAGCCCGACCCCGAGGAGCCGTTCTACAGCCCCGAGGTGGACGATCCGGCGACCGTCGGCACGCTCGTGGACTACTTCACCGACGCCGGCTACGCCGTGACGCAAGTCGACCGCGTCCACGACCAGGTCGGCGTGATCACCGCCGAGCGCGTCGTCTCGGGCGGGCGCGAGTCGTGACCGGACCGAGGCGAGTCGTGACCGCGTCGACCGCCGTCCCCGAGCGACCGTGAAGCACCTGCCCAAACACCTCCGCCCGCGGTGGCGATACCTCGTCGTCGGGCTGGAGTCGTGGCCCGACGCCGACCTCTCGCGGGGGCCGTTCCAGCGGGAGGTGTGGTACGCCGCCCAGAACCTCCTCGGCGACCCCGGGAGCGCGGACGCCGATCTGACGGTGGTGCGGTTCCGGTTCGAGGCGGGGATCGGCGCGGCGATCGTTCGCGTTCGCCACGGGGAGCTCGACCGCGGACGGGCGGCGCTGGCGTGCGTCGACGCCGTCGACGGCCAGCCGGTCGGCGTCCGCGTTCGCGGCGTCTCGGGGACGATACGGGCCGGTGAAGAAAGCTATTTAGGCGACGCGGGCGGATTCGGAGACGAGAGCACGGTCGATCTCACGGTCGACGGCGCGAGCGGACCCGGTCGCCGTCGCCGCGACGGCGCGGTCGACGTTTCGACGCCGTCGGGGTACGTGGGTGCGACCGACGGAGACACTTCCCGCCCGGGGCGGTCCGACCCGGTCGACGACGCGGCCTCGGACGAACACTGACACTGAGACACGATGCAGGGACAATCCCAACAACAGGCGTACGACCGGGGGATCACCATCTTCTCCCCGGACGGGCGCCTCTATCAGGTCGAGTACGCGCGAGAGGCAGTCAAACGAGGGACGGCGAGCGTCGGGGTGCGCACGGCGGAGGGCGTGGTGCTCGCCGCGGACAAGCGTTCGCGGTCGGAGCTGATGGAGCCGGCCTCCGTCGAGAAGCTCCACAAGATCGACGACCACGTCGCTATCGCCAGCGCCGGCCACGTCGCCGACGCCCGGCAGCTCATCGACTTCGCCCGACGACAGGCACAGGTGAACCGCCTCCGCTACGGCGAGGAGATGGGCATCGAGACGCTCACGAAGACCGTCACCGACCACATCCAGCAGTACACGCAGGTCGGGGGCGCACGCCCGTTCGGGGTCGCGCTCATCGTCGGCGGTATCGAGAACGGCGAGCCCCGCCTGTTCGAGACGGACCCGTCGGGGACGCCCTACGAGTGGAAGGCGCTCTCGATCGGCGCGAACCGCGCCGACGTGCGCGAGCACCTCGAGGAGGGGTACAGCGACGACCTCACGATGGAGGAGGGGATCGAACTCGCGCTCGCCGCGCTCGCGGAATCCGGCGACGACGAGGGGCTCGAACCCGACGGCGTCGGCCTCGGGACGATCCACGTCGACGACCCACAGTACGTCGATCACGACGCCGCATCGGTCGAGGGCTACCTCGACGAGTTCGGCCACCTGGCCGACGAGGAGGCGGCCTCGGACGAGGACGACGACGCGACCGAGGAGTAACGGACTCCACGCGCCGGCCGGAGCGACACGGCTCCCCCGGGCGCCGGCGGACCGCTTTTCACCGACACCCTCGACTCGCCGGTATGCGCGACGACGACCGGTACGAACTCCGGGACGGCGCACCCACGGTCGACGAGTTTCAGCGACTGCGCGCGGTCACCGGCATGAGCGAGCGGCCGCGAACGGGTGTCGAGCGAGGACTTCCGAACAGTTGCTACGCCGTCCGGGTCGTCGACACTGCGGCCGATCCGGCCGCGGTTCCCGTCGACGACGCGAGCGTCGACGACGGCGAGGTCGTCGGGATGGCCCGCGTCGTCGGCGATGGCGGATCCGTGTATCACGTCTGCGACATGGCGGTCCATCCGGATCACCAGCGGCGCGGGCTGGGACGCGACCTGCTTCACGCCGTCGATCAGTTCATAGACGGGGACGCGCCCGCCGGCTCCTACGTGAACCTCATGGCGGACGTGGACGGCTTCTACGAGCGCGCCGGCTACGCGGAGACCCGGCCGACGTCGAAGGGGATGTACCGCCGGGTTGAGTGACGACTCCGGGGACGAGATCTCCGGACACTCCGTCCGCGACGCCGCGCTGGTGGCACGGCGATGCGGACGGGTGTGTGCACGGAACGCGACGGCGACCCGTGCGTGGTGACAGTACTGTGGTGACAGACGGTGGAGCGCCGCGTGCTGGCCGGTGACGCCCCGTCGGTCGCCGTCGCTGGCACAACTATTTACTCATTATAGAATAAGCCTTTTGCCCGCTCGCGTGGTACGCCCGGACATGAAAGCTATCGCCGTTCGTCGCGGGGAGGACACCCCGTCGGTACTCGAGAAACCGAGACCGGACCCGGCCGAGGGGGAGGCGCTGGTCCGGACGCTGCGCGTCGGGGTCGACGGGACCGACCACGAGGTCATCTCGGGGAGCCACGGCGGCTACCCCGAGGGCGAGGACCACATCGTTCTGGGCCACGAGGCGGTCGGCGTCGTCGTCGACCCGAACGGAACGGGGCTGTCCGAGGGCGACGTGGTCGTGCCGACCGTTCGCCGGCGGCCGAACGGCTCGAACGACTACTTCGCGCGGGGGGAGCCGGACATGGCGCCGGCCGGGCAGTACCACGAGCGCGGCATCGAGGGGGCACACGGGTTCATGTCCGAGTACTTCACCAGCCCGGCCGAGCACCTCGTGCACTGTCCGCCCGAGCTCGCGGAGCTCGGCTTCCTCGTGGAGCCGGCGTCGATCACCGAGAAGGCGATCGAACACGCCCGCGCCAGCCGGTCGGCGTTCGAGTGGTCGCCGGAGTCCGCGTTCGTGCTCGGCAACGGCAGCCTCGGCCTGCTGACGGTCGCGATGCTGCAGGAGTCGTTCGACCGCCTCTACTGTCTGGGTCGACGCGACCGCCCGGATCCGACCATCGACATCATCGACGAGTTGGGCGCGACGTACGTCGACTCCCGGGAGACGCCCGTCGACGAGGTGCCCGAGGCGTACGAGTCGATGGACTTCGTGTACGAGGCGACCGGCCACGCGAGACACGCCTTCGAGACGATCGAGGCGCTGGCGCCCAACGGGGTGGGCGCGCTGCTGGGCGTGCCCGGCGACTGGGCGTTCGAGGTAGACGGCGGCGCGCTCCACCGGGAACTCGTCCTCCACAACAAGGCGCTCGTGGGCTCGGTGAACTCGAACGTCCGCCACTTCGAGCGCGGCGTCGAGTCGGTCGCCGCGTTGCCCGAGTGGTTCACCGACGACCTGGTGACCGGCGTGTACGGACTCGACGAGTTCGAGCGGGCGTTCGACGACGACGACACCACTATCAAGACGGCCGTGGAATTCGGGTCACGATGAAGAACGTCGACGACCTCATCGATGAGGCGGCGGAGCTGGCCGAGCGCGGACTCTCGAAGGGCGAGATCGCCGACGAGCTGAACGTCTCCCGCGAGACCGCCTCCTGGCTGGTGGACCGCTCGGGTGCCACGCCCGCGGACGCGGGCGGCGACGCTGACGACACCGGGCCGTCGGGTCCACAGGACATCCACGTGGACTGGTCGGCCGTCGGGCGCGACTCCACGCGGCTCACCCACGTCGGCCGCGCGATGGCGGACCTACTCGCCAAGGAGGGCGAGGAGGTCGACCTCACCGTCGGCATCGAGAAGGCGGGGACGCCGCTGGCGACGACGATCGCACGGGAACTCGACACGGATCTCGCGGCGTACGCGCCGGCGAAACACCAGTGGGACGAGGGCGACATCGACGACGTGGGCGGCGGTTTCTCGCGCAACTTCGCGACGATCCGCGGCCGAGAGTGTTTCGTCGTCGACGACACGGTCACCTCCGGGACGACGCTCACGGAGACCGTCGAGGCCGTGCAGGCCGAGGGCGGCCAGCCCAAGGCCTGCGTCGTCATCGTCGACAAGCAGGGGCTCGACGAGGTCAACGGGGTTCCGGTTCACTCGCTGATCAACGTCGTCGGCGTCGGCCGCGAGTAGTTCGGGTCGGTGCCCTCCACCCCCGGTTCGGACGGCGGCCAGACAGTCACGTGGGATCTCTCGGCGCGCGAGGACCGCGTTACCGGTGGACTCGTGCTTGCTGCGACCGGGCTGATCGCGGGCGTCCTCGTCGGCCCGCTGCTCGGGAGCGTCGCGGTCGTCGCCGGCGCGGCGATCGACGGCGACGTCGGTCCGCTCGTCGTCGCCGCGGCGCTGGTCGTCGTCGCGATCGCCGTGAACCGCGCGCAGTTCGCCGCGATCCGGACGCTCCCCGACGCCGGGGTCGGCTCCCGATTCGGACGCAGCGGAGTCGCCCTCGCGCTGATCGGGGGCGGACTCCTCCATGTCGCTGGGTTTCTCGTTCTCGATGGACTGTGGTTCTCGGGTGTGCTGGTCGCCGTCGGGCTCGCGTTGTTCGTCGTCGTGGCCGTCGTCTCCGGGAGGGGAACGGTCGACGCCGGTTCGGGGACGATCGAGTACGTCGGCAGCGAACTCCCGGTGGAGTCGATCAGGTCGATCCGCCCGGTCGAGATCGCCGACCGTGTTGTCGTGTTCGTCCGGTACTCCCCCGGGCACGCGGGGGCACACCGATTGCCGACGTTCTCGCGGGACGCGTTCGCCGCCGCCGAACCGTTGGTAGCGCCGACCACTCCGCCCACGGGTGGGAACCGTGACGGTGCGCCGACCGCGGTCAGGGCGACGGCCGCGGTGATGGGTGCCGGGTCGCTCGTGCTCGCCGGGGGCGTCTACGTCATCGCGCCGCCGGACGTCCGACCGCTCGTCGTGATCCTCGTGCTCACGACGCTCCCTGTCACCGTCGTGTTCGGGTGGTACGCGTACGCCGGGTAGCGATCGAACGGACCGCGCCTGTCCGCCCGGTCGATCCGCCCGATCCCCCCGTCACAACGTCTATCAACCGGAGTCGCCTACGCTCATGCATGGCATTCCAACCCGAAAGCGAGCTGACGCCGGAGGAGGCCGCCGAGCGCGTCGAGGAGGTGCTCTCGGAGAACGACGTGGTGCTGTTCATGAAGGGGAATCGACTCATGCCCCAGTGCGGCTACTCGAAGCGTGCGCTCGGGCTCATCTCACAGCACGTCGAGGAGTTCGAGACGGTCGACGTGCTCCCGGCGCTGCCGGAGTACCGAGCCGCGCTGGAGGAGGCGAGCGGGTGGGAGACGATCCCGCAGACGTACGTGGACGGCGAGTTCGTCGGCGGCAGCGACATCCTCGCCGAACTGGACGAGCGCGGCGAACTGGCTGAGACGCTCGAATCCGACGCGTAGACGCGTTGAAACGACGGGTCGCCGATAGGCAGGGTGGCGGAGGCGGTCGGGGACAGGTGTTTTACGCCTCGGGTGCGTAGATACCGGCGAGTAGGGTCGTACGGACGGCGACCGCGGGACGCCGCGGCGCTTCCTCGTCGCAACCCACCCCCATCCCCACACATGTCAGGCCGCGTATACCGACTTCACTCGACGCTAGAACTGCCACTGGAAGACCTGCAGGACTACTTCGCGTCCGACCCGGAACTCCCGGGGGGCGTCGAGGACGTCGACATCACACGCCGGAACAACACGCTGATCCTGAAGGCGGTATCGAACGACGAATCGATCGGGAAGTACACCCCGACCGCGCAGCTGAAAGCGAGCGTCTCCGAGACGCGTGTGTACGAAGAGGAGCCGCCGCGCACGGGCGGCGGCTGGATGCAAGAGGAGGAGGAAGAGATCCCCTCCGAACTCGTCGAGTTCGCCTGCTTCAAGGGCGACCGGGAGACGGTGTTGCAGAACACCGCGCTCCAGTACCCGATGTTCCTCGTGCTCCGTGAGATCGCGCTGCTGTCGGAGAAGGGGACGCTCACGGCCATCACCGAGGTCGACAGCGAACTCCGCGCGCACCGCATCGTCGAGGGCGAGCAGCGCCCCGCCAGCGTCGAGGTCGTCGAAACCCCGAACCGGGACGCCGAGAAGGGCGGCGTCGAGTGGCGGGACAACAAGTTCATCAGCTGATCCGACCGTAGACCGCCGGTCGGCTCGCGAGCGGGATCGCCGACCCACCGCGGTACCGGCGTCGCGGCCGTCGACGGCCTCGTCGTGGCCACTCAGAAAGCGATTCCTGCCGCCGGATAGCCGTTCGGTAACGCCGACCCGGCAGTCCCGATCGACGGTTACGGTCACAAGAACTTTAGTCGCCTAATTATATTTCATTACCAGGCATGGCAGACTCACAGCAGCAGTTCCCGGACTATCTGGACGTGGACTACACGGACGGCGAGGGTGAGCACCCCGACGACTACCCGAGCATCGAGCACAAACTCGAGAAGGCCCTGGAGGTCGTCGAGACGGGCCTGCGCGAGTACGAGAACCCCGCGGTGATGTGGACCGGCGGGAAGGACTCCACGCTGACGCTGTACTTCGTGAAGGAGGTCGTCGAGCAGCACGACGAGCTGGAGCTGCCGGTGACGGTGTTCATCGACCACTACCAGCACTTCGACGAGCTGATGGACTTCGTCCGTCACTGGGCCGACGAGTGGGACCTCGAGGTCAAGTGGGCCCGCAACACTGACGTGGGCGAGTACGTCGACGAGAACGGCCTGGAGCCGGGCGACGACATCCCGGTCGACGCGCTCTCGGAACACAACCAGCACCATATCCGGAACATCCTCGAGTACGAGGAGGAGACGTTCCCGTTCCTGCTCGACACGTACGTCGGCAACCACCTGCTGAAGACGGTCGCGCTCAACGACACGCTGGAGTCCGAGGAGATCGACGGCATCATCTCCGGCATCCGCTGGGACGAGCAGGAGGCGCGCGCCGACGAGACGTTCTTCTCGCCGCGCCACGACCCGGACATCTACCCGCCGCACGACCGCATCCAGCCGATCCTGCAGTTCAAGGAGGCGGACGTGTGGGACGCCTTCTGGTACTTCGTGGTTCCCGAGACGGTCGAGGGGTACCCCGAGGACGGCTACGTCCCGCAGGGGTTCGACGACCTGCCGGAGGGCATCGAGATCGAGGACATCCCCGTCTCGCCGAAGTACTTCGCGGGCTTCCGCTCGCTGGGCTCGGAGATCTCGACGGACAAGTCCGCCGAGGAGCCCGCCTGGCTGCAGGACATGGAGAACACGACCGAGCGCGCCGGCCGCGCCCAGGACAAGGAGGACCTGATGGAGCGCCTGCGCGACCTCGGTTACATGTGACGACGGGGAGCTAACGCCGCGCCACACGACGGAGAACCGACGATCGACGGCGTTCGTTCGATTTTCGGGAGTTCGACGGGTAGCCGCGCCTCACCGCTCTCCGATCGGGATCCGCGTCCATCCGTCGTCCCCGCGGTTCGGTCGGCCGGGGTGGAGGCCGTCTCGGGACTCACCTCTATGGGAGCCGCAACCACCTAGACCACCCGTTCGGCCCGCCGAGTGACCCGCACTCGCCGCCCGGCGACGGAGGCGGTCGATCCGTTCCTCCATCGGCGGGTGCGTCGAGAGGAGCCTACCTATCGGGTGCCTCTCGACACGTTCCCGTCGGTACAGCGGTGCGAACGGGAAGGTGCTCTCCCGTGACCGGTCGATCTTCCGGAGCGCCCGCGCCAGCGCCAGCGGCCGCCCGGTCACCTCGACGGCGCGGTCGTCGGCGGCGTGCTCCCGCCGGCGGGAGTACGCACGCAGGAACACCGTGAGTCCGATAAGCAGGAGGGTGAGCACCTGTGTGAGCCCGACCTGCAGGCGGCCGGGAACCGTGCGATGCCAGCGCTCCGGATCCCCGCGAACGAGAGCGAGGCCGCGGCCGAAGCCACCGGCGACGAACGCCAGCGGCGCGAGAGCGAGCGCGACGACGCCGACGACGGTGTGGACGACGCTGTGGCCGAACGTCTGGACGAGGCTGTCGCGACCTTCGATGTGGGCGAATTCGTGTGCGAGCACCCCCTCCAACTCGGCCGCAGAAAGCAGCCGGAACAACGAGTAGTCGACAACGAGCGCGGACGAGCGGCCACCCAGCGACAGTGCGTTGGGTTCGCCGAGCCGGGCGACGTACACCCGCGGGCGAGCGACCCCCATTTCAGCCGTGAGCGCGTCGACGATCCGGTGAGCTGTCGGCGCGCGCTCGCGCGGGAGTTCACGGGCGTCCAGCCCGGTCAGCGTGCGCCCCGTCCCGAACCGATACGTGAGGTATCCGGACACCAGCATCGCCGCGAGAAACACCCACGCGAGGGTGGCCATGTCCGGGCGGTTCGTCCAGACGAATCGGGCGAGGAGGACGACGAGATAGGCGGCGACTGTGTAGAACGCGATGGTCGCGACGCCCGCGGCCGCCATCGCGGTTCTGAGTCCCGTGCGCGTTCCCGGCGGCTGGGACATATTCCTGCTACGTTGCGGACTCTCAAACCGATGTCGGCCGTCGCGAGACGGGCGGACGCCCCGAACGAGAGCGCGCCGAGCGCTGAAAAGGCACTCGGGGCCGAGGAACCGTCACGGGTAAGGTCGCCTCGCCGCGTATCGACGGTATGAGCGACAACGCCGACGGCGACGCTGACGACGCCGGCACGGCCGTCCCGGACGGCGGCGCCTACGTCGGGCTGTTCTCCGGCGGGAAGGACTCCTCGTGGGCGGTGTATCGGGCGCTGGAGCGCGGACTCCCGGTCGAGCGTCTCCTCACCGTACACCCCGCGGGTGACTCCTACATGTACCACGTCCCCGAGACGCGTCTGGCCGCGCTGGCCGCCGAGAGCATCGGGATCCCGCTCGTCGAGGTGGAACCCGATGACTTCGGCGCCGACGAGACGACCGATTCGGGCGCGCAAGGCGACAGCGAACTGGAGCCGATGGAGGCGGCGCTGACCGACCTCGCGGAAGAGCTACCGCTCGCGGGCGTCACCGCCGGCGCCGTCGAGTCGGAGTTTCAGACGAGCCGGATCGAGGCGATGTGTGGCCGTCTGGGGATCGATCTGTTCGCGCCGCTGTGGCAGCGCGACCCCCGGACGCTCGCCGAGGAGATGCTCGATGCGGGGTTCGAGATCCGGATCGTCCAGGTCGCGGCCGCGGGGCTCGACGAGTCGTGGCTCGGTCGTGTCATCGACCGCGAGGCGCTGGCGGAACTGGAGCGGCTCAACGACGAGTACGGCGTCCACCTTCTGGGCGAGGGCGGCGAGTTCGAGACGTTCGTCACCGACGGACCGCACATGGCCACCCGGATCGAACTGGAGTACGACACCGAATGGGAGGGAACGCGCGGGCGGATCCGGGTAACCGACGCCCGGCTCGTGGAGTAACGCCGCCGCGAGGCGAGGGGACCGAGCCGAGTGGGCCGAGGAGCGACCACCGGGAGCGACGACGGCTTGTCATCCACGGGTTGCCGAGCGAACGCACGGAGTGAGTGAGCGCAGCGCAAGCCGTGGGTGCCGGACGGTACGCGCGGGCGGATCCGGGTGACCGACGCCCGCCTCGTGGAGTAACGGTATCGCGAGGCGGGCGAGGCGAGCCGAGCGAGTCACGACAGGCCGAGTTCCCCCGGTCGCCGCGTCGGTCAGTCCTCGTCGTTCGTCAGCCGCGAGTGAGCGCCGATGAGCGCCCCCGAGAGGTCGAGGCCGTCGACGACGGTCTCCTCGTCGATGATGCTGCGGCGCACGTCGGCGTCGCGGACGGTCGCGTTCCTGAAGACGACCGACGACTCGAGCGAGGAGTCGACGATCTCCGCGCCCGCGAGGACGTACACGTTCTCGCCGATCTCGGAGTTCTCGACGGTCGCGTCCGGATGGACGACCGACTCGCCGCCGAGATACCACGAGACGGCGTCGAGGTAGCTCTCGGGGGTGCCGATGTCGAACCACGCCTCCTCGAAGGTGAACGCGTGGACGGGCTGGCGCGACTGGAGCCACTGGATGAACCAGCCGGGCTCGTCCGGATTGTTGCCGTCCGAGAGGTACTCCTCGAAGTCCGGGAGCGTCTCCTGCGGGAACGCGTAGCAGGCGATGGACACGAGCGTACTCTTGGGGTCCTCGGGTTTCTCTTGGAAGTCGATAACGCGGTCGCCGTCGAGTTGGACCAGCCCGTAGCTCTTGGCGCGCTCGGGCGAGCCGACGTCGTAGGCCGCCAGCGCAGGCGTCCCCTTCTCGGCGAAGAAGTCGACGAACTCGGAGACGTCGAAGGAGATGAGGTTGTCGCCGGCGACGACGACGAGGTCGTCGTCCACGTTCTCGCGGTCGATCAACTGCGCCAGCGCGCCGACGACGCCGAACTTCTCGGATTCGGCGCTGGTGTCCTCGACGGAGACGGTCGGCTTCTCGAAGTCGGTGCCCGCGAGATACGTCTCGAACTCCTCGGCGAAGCGCTCGTTCGTGGAGACGAACACCTCGTCGATCCGGTCGTCGGCCTCCAGATCCCCGAAGATCTCGTCGATGACGGTGCCGTCACCGACCGGAAGCAGCATCTTCGGCCGATTACGTGTGATCGGCCAGAGCCTCGTCGCGTATCCGCCTGCGAGCACAACTGCCTTCATGCGACCACGGTTACGCCGGACCGACAAGGGCTTTTCCTCTCTCATCACACTGGGTCGACACGTCTCCGGCGGGGCTGGACCGGACGCCGGTCGCCCGAAACCGATTCCCGCGGCGGCGATCTACGGCCGATATGCCCGAGCGGACGACCCGTGAACGGATGGCCGAAACGCTGCGCGAGGGGGCGTATTCCGGCAGCGCGCTCGCCGCCGAGTTCGACGTGCCTCGCTCCGTCGTGTACGATCATTTGACTCACGTCGCCCAGTCGCTGCCCGACGGCGAACAGTTCCTGGTGGCGCCCCCGACGTGTCGGGACTGCGGCTTCGACGACTTCGACGAGCGGGTGAACGCTCCGTCGCGGTGTCCGTCATGCAACGGAGAAAACGTCGAGGAGCCGGAGTTCGTGATCGAGTCCGCCTGACTCGAGTCCGCCAGACGCGGTTCGGGAGCGGCGACGCCTACGCGGTCGTCTCGACGCTCAGTTCCGCGAGCAGTGTCTCCGCCGCCTCACTCGACGACCCGGGTCCGCGAGCGGTGATCAGGTCGCCGTCGACGGTGACTGACGTGTCGGCGTCGAGTTCGGCGTCGAAGGCCCCGCCCGCGGCGACGACCTCGTCCTCGACCCAGTAGGGAAGCTTGCGTCCCTCGATGCGGTCGTGCTCGTCGACGATCCCCTCCTCCCACTCGTTCGGGAAGCCGGTCACGTCGCGGCCGTCGACGAGGAACTCCCCGTCCGAGGTTCGAGTGAACCCGAGGATCCCGACGGCGTGACAGACGACCAGCGCGACGCCGTCGTCGCCGGCGACCGTCTCCCGGAGCGCGGTTCGGGCGTGTCGGTCCTGGTTCACGTCCCAGACGGTGCCGTGACCGCCGGGGAACACGACGGCGTCGTAGTCGGCCGCCTCGACGGCGGCCACCGGCTCGGGATCGCGGAGTCGGTCGTCGGTTTCGTGAACCTCGCGATAGCGCTCGACCGTCGCCTCGCCCACGTCCTCGGGATCGAGCGAACGCTCGTCCACGACCGGCGGCGATCCGGAGGGCGTCGCCACGGTCACGTCGACGCCGGCGTCGTCGAGCGTCGTGAGCGGCTCGATACACTCCTCGGCCCAGTACCCTTCCTCGCTGACAACGAACAGCGCCGTGGTGTCGGTCATGCACTCGAACGTCGGGGCCCGGGCGCCGGAAAACGTGTCGCCGGCGGAACTGGGGGCCGGTGAGCGAGCCGTCCTCCCCGTCATCCCGATCTCCCGCGGCGACCCGACCGGAGCCCTCCGGGCCGCTTATGCCGGCCCCCCGACAACGGGGACCAATGGCAGTGGGTACGCGAACGGTGCTGGCCCTCCTCGGCGGCGTCGTGCTGACGGTGGGGGTGTACCTCCACGCGACCGACCGAGAGAGCACCGGCTACGCGGTGATGGCGTTGGGCTTTGCGACCGCAGCCGCTTGGGCGTTTCTCGGGATGGAACTGGCGAGCATGGGGCAAGCCTCGACGCCCGAGACGACGTACCTCTCGGGCGCGATGGCTGCGGTCACCCTCGCGATGTACTTCGGGATGCGCGCGCGCGCCCTCATGCGGGGCGAGTGAGGGGCTCGCACGGCTCGCTGCCCGCCGGACCTGTCGCGGAAACTATGTTAAATGCATCTTTCGTTTCCGGCCGTTTTCGCGAGGTTCCGAACGTCAATCGATCCGGAAGATCATTCGACGTTCGTGAATTCCACGCCACAAACATGCGGAATCAGCGGGAGAAGTAACTGAAATACTGATTTCAGTGAACTGTTCCGATATGAGAGGATCCCACATGCTTAAGTTCGGTATTCCATAACGAAAGTCCGTATGTCAGACAACCAGTCCGGTTCCACCCGGCGTCGGTTCCTCCAGGGAACTGGCGTCGCGGCGGTCTCCGCTGGCCTCGCCGGTTGCTCAGGCAACGGCGGCGACAGCACCGAAACCTCCGGCGACGAGTCGACCCCGACGCCGGATCAGACGCCGACCGAGAATCAGCAGAGCGCGGACGAGATCCCGACCGGCGGGATCTTCAACTTCGGAATGGGCACGAACCCGAACACGCTCAACGTGCTCGCGAGTTCCTCCGCCTACGTCGGCGTCATCACCGACCGGATCTACGAGTCCGGCGCGGCGATCGACCCGGTCAACTTCGAGATGCACCCGAACGTCTTCACCGACTGGGACTACGAGGTGCTCGACGAGACCGGCGAGGACGACCGCCCGAACGTCGAGGTGTACTTCGACGTCCGCACGGACGGCCTCACCTGGAACGACGGGGAGGAGTTCACCGTCGACGACGTGATCTTCTCGTACAACTACCTGATGGAGCAGAACCCCGGCGGCTACGCCGCGTCCATCAACCCCATCGTCAGCGTCGAGGAGCACGACGGCGACTGGGACTGCGTGATGACCCTGAACCAGCCGAACGGGACGTTCGCGTACGACCAGCTCGGCCTCCCGATCCTCCCCGAACACCGCTGGGGAGACGTCGACGACTACAACACCTACGAGCCGGCCGACACCGACTTCGGTCCCGTGGGGCTCGGTCCGGGCGTTGTCACGCAGTACGACCCCGACACGTCCGTCGAGGTCTCCTTCGCCGAGCGCGAGGGCGAGTACAACCTCGCGGACCTGAGCTGGCGTGAGGAGGTCCCCGGGATCATCCCGGGCGGTCCGTTCATCGACGCCATGCGGATCCGCGTGTACTCCTCGCAGTCCGCGCTCCACCAGGCGCTGTTCCAGGGCGACATCGACTCGCTGTACGAGGGCGTCCGGACCTCGCGGATCCAGGACGCACAGGACAACGAGAACATCGACCTGCTCGACGGCTTCGACACCGGCTACGGCCACTACTCGTTCAACCTCCGCAACACGCCGCTCGACGACCTGTCGTTCCGGCAGGTGCTCGGGTTCGCCTTCGACGACGTCCTGTGGACCCAACAGCTCCAGCGCGGCTACGCCCAGCAGGGCGACTTCGTCATGCCGCCCGGCTACACGGCCGTCCGCCCGGAGACGGGATCGGACCAGGAACTGCTCGACGGGCCGTCGACGCAGGCGTTCGCGTTCCGCCAGTCGAGTCCGAGCGTCCCGGACGTGGAGAACATCCGCGCGTTCCTCTCTGAGGGGCAGATCATCACCGGCGAGGGAGGGACGTACGTCGGGCAGGAGTACTCCGGCAGCCTCACCGGCGTCACCGCGAGCCAGACGGAGCCGAAGCACGACTACAGCTGGGGCCCCGTCGAGTCCGAGGTGCTCGCGAACTCCGATCAGGACCCCGATCAGGAGATCCGCGTCAACGGCGAGACGATCACCAGTATCAACGACGGTCCGCTCACGATGCTGATGTCTCCGGCACAGGAGGCGCCGCAGTCGGCGCAGATGATCCAAGACTGGATCTCCTCGCTCCAGCAGATCGGGATCCCGATCGAGAACGAGGTCGTCTCGTTCAACACCCGCGTCACGCGGGCGTACGGCGAGGAGAGCTTCGACGCGTTCAGCATGGGCTGGGTGAACCTCTCGCCGTTCGCGACGAACACGCTGTACAGCCTGTTCCACTCCGACAACGCCGACGATCACTCGGTCGCGGAGACGGAGGGCGACGACGAGAACACCTCGACGCTGCTCAACAACGCGATGGGGTACGGGGTGTTCGACGACGCCGGCGCCGACGACCTCATCGACGAGGCACGCACCACCCTCGACGCACAGGAGCGGAATCAGGTCTCCCGGCAGGCGGTCGAGCGCATCTACCTCGACTTCCCGACGATGGTCGTCGACTACGGCGTGCCGAAGTGGCCGATCTCGACCGAGTGGTCCGGTGCCATCGAGAACATCCCGGGCCCGGGCTCGACGTACATCGGGACACAGATCCTGCAGATCCACCAGAGCGAGTAACGCACTCGAAACACGACTGCCGCGTCCGACTGACGCGCGACGTCGGGCACCCCCTCATCGGCCACTCGCGGTCGGGTCGAGTCGGGGTCCCTGACGGCGTCGCCCGTCGGGTATCGGACGATTCAACAGGTTCAAACGGCCGCCTTCGTGACAACGTAGTACGCGGAACGGTCCCACAAAACGCATGACCAGAATCAGTGGAAAATACCTCGCAAAGCGGATCGTCATTTCGTACCTGACGCTCCTCGTGATCATGTCGCTTCTGTTCGTCCTCCTGCGGAGCATGCCGGGCTCGTTCATCACGAGCATGATCAGCTCCGGGATGACGTCCGAACAGATCGAACGGATCCGGGAGACGTGGGGACTGAACGAACCGTTGTGGAGACAGTACCTCGACTTCATGATCAACTACCAGACCGGCAACTTCGGCCGGTCGCCGACGTACAACGCTCCCGTCGCGGACTTGATGATCCGCCGGATGCCGCGTACGATGGTCCTGTTCGGCTCGACGTTCCTGATCGGCTTCATCATCGGGCCGCTGGTCGGGATGTATCTCGGCTGGTGGCGCGGGTCGAAGAAGGACAAGTCCATCTTTAGCACCTCGCTGCTGCTGTACTCGATGCCCAGCTTCTGGATCTCGTGGCTGTTCATCTGGGTGTTCAACTACGAGCTCGGGTGGTTACCGAGCGCGTACATGTTCACCCAGTTCCCCGAGTTCCAGTGGACCGCCTTCACCGTGATGCGCGACGTGCTGTACCACATCGCACTGCCGATCATGAGCCTCACGTTCATCGGCTGGGTGGGGTCCATGCTCATCATGCGTCCGACCATGAACCAGGTCACCGACGAGGGCTACGTGTTCCTCGCGCGTGCGAAGGGCCTCTCGGAGCGGACGGTGATGATCAAACACGCCGCACGCAACGCGCTCATCCCGGTCGCGACCGGCGCGGTCGTCGGACTGGCGTTCCTCATCGACGGCTCGATCATCATCGAGAACGTGTTCAACTGGCCGGGTATGGGGCAGATAATCGTCACGTCGGTGCTCAACCGCGACTTCCCGGTCGCGCAGGCCACGTTCTTCCTGTTGGCCGTCCTGGTCGTCATCATGCGGCTGCTCACAGACGTGGTGTACACGTACCTCGACCCCCGGATCAAGTTCGGGGAGGGTGAATAATGGCAACCGGACAAGGAGACACCGAGACCGACGGCGAATCGTACACGCGGCGCTGGGAGCCGCGACTCGAGCGACTCAAGCGGGGTTGGAGCAGGTACACCGAGCACAACATCGGCATTATCGGGCTCGTCATCCTCGCGATATTCAGCGTCTGGGCGGTGATTCCGGGCGTCTTCGCGCCGCATTCGCCCGATTGGATCGCGTTCCTCGGGGAGCCGCCCATCGAAAGCCGGCTCACGGCCGAGCAGGTCCGTTCGCTCCCGCACCCGCCGGCGTTCGGCGATCCGTTCTTCGCCCCGCTGGGGACGAACGCGAACGGGAACGGCATCCTCTCGCTCGTGATCTACTCGGCGAGCAACGCCATGTACATCGGGCTGGCCGCCGGCCTCCTGTCCAGCCTCGTCGGCGTTCCGCTCGGGCTGATATCCGGGTTCTACGGCGACACGTGGATCGACGAGGCGATCCAGCGGTTCGTCGACGTCATGTACGGCCTGCCGTTCCTGCCGTTCCTCATCGTGCTCGTCGCCATCCGGGGGATCACGACGACGAACATCATCATCGGCATCGCGGTCACCTCCTGGCTCAACAACTGCATCACGATCCGCGGGGAGACGCTCTCGCTGAAGGAGCGGTCGTACGTCGAGTCCGCGAAGGTCGCCGGGGCCTCGGACACGCGGATCATCTTCCGGCACATCATGCCGAACGTCCTCCCCATCTCGTTCGTGTTCCTCGCGCAGGACGCCGCGGGCGCGGTCATCGCGCAGGCGTCGTTGGCGTACCTCGGACTGGCGGACTTCACCGCCAACTCCTGGGGGATCATGCTCGAGAACATCAAATCGCAGGGGTACATCTTCGACGCCTGGTGGTGGCTGCTGCCGCCGGGCATCGCGCTGATGCTGCTGGCCGCATCGTTCTACTTCATCGGCTTCTCGATGGAGGACGTGACCAACCCGCAGCGGTGATCTGATATTCAATGACACTACTCGAAGTAAACGACCTCTCGATCCGATACGCGGTCGACGACGGCTCGTCGGTTCACGCCAGCGACGACGTGAACTTCTCCGTCGAACCCGGAGAGACCTACGGGCTCGTCGGCGAGTCCGGCTGCGGAAAGACGACCTTGGCGAAGAGCCTCGTGCACCTGCTCGACGACAACGGGTACATCGAGGACGGGGAGGTGTGGTTCGACACGACGCTCCCCCAGTGGGCCGACGAGAACGGCGACCCGAAGCAGTCGGTCATCGACGACCCGGACAAGCCGGTTCGCGCCGACGGGAAGACGGACCTAGCGCGGCTCGACAGCAAACAGATCCGCGACATCCGCTGGCGCGACATCGCGATCATCCCGCAGTCGGCGATGAACGCGCTCAACCCGGTGTACAAGGTCGGCGACCAGATCGTGGAGGCGATCCTCAGACACGAGCCGGAGACGACCGCCGAGGAGGCGGACGAGCGGGCGCGCGATCTGCTCGAGCGCGTCGGCATCGAGCCGGACCGGGCTGACGACTACGCCCACCAGTTCTCCGGCGGAATGAAACAGCGGGCGGTCATCGCGATGGCGATGGCATGTAGCCCCGATCTGCTGATCGCCGACGAGCCGACGACGGCGCTCGACGTGATCATTCAAGACCGGATCCTCGAGGAGTTGGAGGCGCTCCAGGAGGAGTTCGGCGTCTCGATCCTCGTCATCAGCCACGACATCTCGGTGATGGCGGAGATCTGTGACCGGATGGCCGTGATGTACGGCGGGAAGGTCATGGAGTCCGGGCGAACCGAGGACATCTTCGAGGAGACGGCGAACCCCTACACGCTCGGGTTGAAGAACTCCTTCCCGACGATCACCTCCAAGGATCAGGACCTCGTCTCCATCCCCGGGACGCCGCCGACGCTACGGGACCCCGACGAGGGCTGCCGATTCCGTGAACGGTGTCCGTTCGCCGTCGAGGAGTGCCACGCCGCGCACCCCCCGATGTACGACGTCGCCGCCGCGGACGCGGACGGCCGGGCGGTCGAAGCGACCGACCGGCGAGCACACACGACGGCCTGCTACCGAATCGACGACCTCGAACAGCTCCGAACCGACGCACTCAACGAATCCACATGGACCGATCAGACGATCGAGAACCGTTAGTAGAGATCGAGGGGCTGCGGAAGCACTTCGACCAGTCACAGGGCATCATCGACACCGTCCTGGGTCGCGAGCCGCAGCCGGTCCGCGCCGTCGACGACGTGTCGCTCGACATCTATCCGGGCGACACGGTCGGCATCGCCGGCGAGTCGGGCTGCGGGAAGACGACCCTCGGGAAGCTGCTGGTGAAACTGTACGAGCCGACGGATGGGACGATCCGCTTCGACGGCGAGGAGATCACCGGCATGACCCGCGAGGACGAACGCGAGTTCCGCAAGCGGGTCCAGATGATCTTTCAGGACCCCTTCGAGTCGCTCAACCCGCGGATGACGGTGTACGACACCGTCTCCGAGCCGCTCAAGATCAACGAGATGGTCGATGGGTACGACGAGCGACGCGCGCGGGTGAAGCGGGTGCTCGAGGACGTCGGGTTGGGACCCGCCGAGGTGTACCTCGACGCGTTCCCCGACGAGCTGTCCGGCGGCGAACGGCAGCGTGTCGCGATCGCGCGAGCGCTCGTCGTCGACCCGGACTTCATCGTCTGCGACGAGCCGGTGTCGATGCTGGACGTGTCCATCCGCGCGGGCGTGTTGAACCTGATGCAGGACCTCCAGGACGAGTACGATCTCACCTACCTGTTCATCAGTCACGACCTCTCGCTCATCCGGTACATGTGCGACCGCGCCGGGATCATGTACCTCGGCAACATGGTCGAGCAGGGTCCGACCGACGACGTCATCGACGACCCGAAACACCCGTACACGGAGGCGCTGTTCGACGCGGTTCCCGACGTGGAGTTAGGCGACGACCGGCGGCGTGCGAACGCGACCGGCGAGGTTCCCTCGCCGCGCAACCCGCCGAGCGGCTGTCGGTATCACCCGCGGTGTGCCCACATCATCCCGCCCGACGGCTGGGGCGGCAGTCAGGAGGCGTTCCGACGGGCGTTCCAGTTCAAGCTGAAGCTCGATCGCGGAGAGCTCGACCCCGCCGACGCGCGCGGGGACGGCGACGACCCGGTCACGTCGCTCGTCGAACGGGGGCTGACGCTGGACGTGCCCGAGGAGTACCGCTCGGAGACGGAGATCGAGACCGGCGGGCACCGGGTGGACGCCTCCTCGCTCGATCTGCCGTCCGACGCTCGGACCGCGCTCGACGAGGCGGCCGAGTCGCTGATCGACGGCGACGCGGAGGCGGCCGAGGCGGCGCTCGATGACGTCATCACGACGCCGTGTGCCTCCCGCGAGCCGCGGCCGCTCCCGTCGGGCACGCGCGAGGTCGCGTGTCACCGGTACGAGGACGGAGGCGTCCAGAGCATCGGCGGCTCCGACGGCGGGCTCAACGCGGCCCCCGCGGAGGACTGACGGGTGGTTCGGTCCTCGCGAACCCAGCGCGCCCTCCTCGTAGCGCTCGCGGTCGTGCTCGTCGTCAGCGCCGCCGCGTTCGTCGCGACGGCGAGCGCACAGCTGTCGTGGCAACAGCGCGACTCCATCGCGTTCCAGCCCACCGGCTACGAACTCGTCGACGGCGACGACCCGCAGCTGCGGGTGACCATGGAGGTGCGGAACCCGACGAGCGTCGACGCGCGATTCCGCGCCGGCTCGCTGGTCGTGTACGACGGCGACCCGGCCGGGAGCGAGGCGCTGACGGTACCGCGAAGCGAGCGGCTCGCCGGGGACAGGGACGCGACGGTGTCCGCCGGCGCGACGACGACGGTGACGCTCACCGCGTCGGTGCGCCCCGACACCGTCGAGCAGGCGCAGTCGGCGATCGAGTCCGGCCGCGCGGTGACGTCCGGAACGTTCGCCGTGACCGTCCGCGATCGGAGCTTCGAGGCGAATGTCTGAGCGCACCTCCGGGCTGTGGACGGCGCTGACGCACCCCGCCCGTGCCTCGTACGGGTCCCGACGTGAGCGGCTCGTCTCGGCGCTCGCGGTCGGGCTGCTCGCGGGACTGTCGGCCGCGATGGCGACGTACACGCTGTGGCAGGGGTCGCTCGCGCCCGGATGGGCCGGCGACACCGTCATGGGGTCGCTCGTGTTCGCGGCGGGCGTGCTGGTGAAGCTGCTGTGTCAGAACCTCAAAACGAGCGTCCTCGCGCTCGCGGTCGCCGTCGTCGCCGGCGCCGCGCTGACGGCGGCCGCCGCTGTCGCGCCGTACCTCCTGCTCGACATCGGGACGCTCGGCGGGATCGCGTTGCTGCCGGAGCTTCGTGACGTGATCACCCTGCTGGTGTTCGGGCAGGTCCCGTTGCTGCTGTTCGGCTACCTCATCGCGATCGTCTACGACGGCGTGACCGCCTGAGTGCGGGCGTCGGGCGACGACAGGCCTTTGGGTCGGTGACGGCTACGCGGGCACATGCCGAAGGAGATCCCGACGGAGGAGAAGTCGGTGCGCGAGCGCGGGACCTACGCCAACGACGGCAACGACCCGACGCTGGCGTCGTACCTCTCGTCGCTGTTCTTTCTCCTGTCGGTGCCCGCGTTCGTGACGCTCGCGTACGCCGGCTACTGGGGCGGCCTCTACGACGAGTCGACGATCGTCCTCGCGTTCGCGGGGCTGCTCGTCGCGGGGGTGGCCGGCGTGTTCGCGGTGATGCACTACACGACCGGACGGTGAGACCAGATCGCTCGCCGATACGGGCGTCGGATTCAGAGAAACGAGACGAGGGAACTGAACGTGGGCGGGCGGCCTACGGCGCGATCGCGGCCGTTCTCAGAACCACTTGTCCTTGTACACGCACTGGAGGGGCTCGGTGACGATGTTCGTCGCCAGCGCCATCGAGACGATCTCGACGGCATCGTCGTACTCGCCCGCGTCGAGCCCGTCGTCGTCCCATGCGGCGATCCCGACGCCCAGTTCGACGTGGTAGTCGTACACGGTTATCAGCCACTCGTCGGGGAGGGTGCGCTCGTCGGCGTCGGACTCGTTGATCACGCGAATCAGGTACTTGAACGTCGTGTCGTCGCGGTCCGAGAGGTCGTCGCCGGCGTCGTATCCCGGGACGTTCGGCGTGCCGAACAGCTGTACGAGGCGGTAGAGGGCGGTGCCCATGTCGTCGTAGCTGCCGCGGTCGGTCGGGTCCGGCTCGAGTTCGATGTGCACGTCCTCGCGGGCCTCGCGGAGGTTCACCTCCTCGAGGGTCGCGCCTTCCTCGCGTCGCGACAGGATCTCCTCGCGGGAGATCGGGACCATCGTGAACTCGCGCAGTTCCTCGACCGGCGGGGCCTGCGGGTGTTCGCGGATATCGTACTGCATCTCAGTACGCGAACCCCATGAAGCCCTTCCAGCCGAGGTAGCCGGCGACGATACACGCGAGGCCGGTTCCGATCACGGTCAGCGACTCCAGCTCGGAGATGCCCTCGATCCCGTTCAGCTCCAGAAAGAGCGTGATCCCAAGCATGGTGAAGATGTACCCCACGACGAGCCCGATGATCATGACGCCGAGCGAGGCGGCGCCGAGCGGACCTTTGAGGGTATCGGGGACACGATTGCTCACGGACATTCGTGTGTGCTGGTAGCGGATTCGCGGGTCTTAATTCCCCCGTTACGCGGTGGCACGGGCCGAGTCGAAGCGGGGCCGTCAGACCACAGAGTTGCTATCGATCGCCGCGTTCGTCGCCGCCGTCGCGTCGGTCGCGTTCGGCCTCGCCGGGTTCGGCGTCGCCGAGCGGGCTCATCGCAGGGTCGAACTGAGAGCCGTCGCCGGCGGCTCCCTCGGCGTCCGCGTCCGCCTCGGAGCGGGTCCCCGTCGACCCTGACGAGGCGGAGGAAGCGCGGTCGCGGCGAGGTCGCTCGTGTTCGCCGCGTTCCCGGGCGTCGCTGGTGAGGGCGTACTCCTCGGCGATCGGTCTCCGTGCGCGGTAGCCGATCGCGATCGCGACGACGCCGGCGACGCCGTACACGACTACCGGCGTCGAGGTCACGCCGACCTCGCCGGTGACGACCGAGAGGTGCAACGCCTGTCCGATCGAGAGGGCGCCGACGACGAGCATCGCCGTGGAGATCACGCCGAGAAAGCGAGTCGAGACCATGCCCGTCACTGGGCGCGCCGGCGTGAAAAACACGCGGGAGCCGGCCGCCTCAGCCGTCGCCGTCCTCGTCCACGACGACGACCTCGCCGTCCTCGACGGTGACGTTGATCAGCGTCTTCACGGAGTGATCGGTGTCGTCGAGCTTGTTGGGACCGGCCTTCTTGATCACCGCGACCACGTCGACCACGTCGGCCCCGATGTGGGTGAGCGCGTCGAGGATCCCCTTCATCGTGCCGCCCGTCGAGAGCACGTCGTCGAGCACGAGCACGCGATCGCCCTCGAACACGTCGTTGATGTACATCTCGCCCTCGGAGTAGCCGGTCTCCTGCTGGAGCGCGACCTCGCCGTCGAGGCCGTACTCGCGCTTGCGGATGACGACCAGCGGGATGTCGGTCATCAGCGACAGGGCGGTGGAGATGTGGATCCCCATCGCGGCTGGGGTGACGATCTTGTCGACGTCCTCGATCTGGGCCTTCCGGATGATCCGGATGACGATCTCCCGGAGGAGTTCGGGCTCCAGCATCGGGACGCCGTCGCTGATCGGGTGGACGAAGTATTGGTACTCGCCCTTCTCGATGATCGGCGCGTCCAGCAGGGACTGGCGCAGGCGGTCCATGTCGCCGGTACCGCTAGCGAGGTGAAAAGCGCGGCGGATCCCGGCAGTGATCGAGTACGCATCCCGCGGTACGGTGACGCACGCCCGGTCACGCGGCGGTCGGTCGCGATCGTCCGGTCATGCGGGGGTCGGTCGCGATCGTCCGGTCACGCGGGGGTTCGGCCGACTGCGTCCGCCGGGTCGCTACGGCGGCGTCGTCCCCGTCGCGAGCGTCTGCGAGCTGTCGCCGTCGGCGGCGATCCAGATCACGCGGACCGTCGTGTCCGGCGGAACCGTGTCGTCCCCGTCCAACGTGGCGGACGTGCCGGCGGCGACGGGCAACCCGAACTCGGTCGACTGATCGGATCCGGCCGTCAACGTGAGCGACCGCGCGTTCGACGACGAGACGGTGACGCCGCCCCGGTGGGTCGCGGTGACCGCGTACGTCCCGTCGCCGGTCTCGGCGTACTCGAAGTCGAAGCTCGCGGTCGGCGGGACCTGTCTGATCTCATCGCCCAGCCCGAGAGCGAACGACCCGACGACTGCCGCGAGGATGACCGTGATCGCGACCATCAAGATCACCGCGACGACGGGCGAGACGGCCCGCTCGTCGGGTGTCGATTCTGTACTGTACTGTGGGATGAGGGAAGCGAGGTCCATCTGTCTTGGTGAAGCCGCTGTCGGCCGTAGCGCGATCGGCGGTCGCCCCGCCGCGCTGCCGTCGCTTCCCGGTGGACGCCGGCTGTGGTTTGTTATAAACCGAATGTAGCAGGTTAATACTCGAATAGCGACAAACCGGAGACCACTATTCATCGCGATGTGTCCCGGCCGTCCAGATGACGGTGACCGTGACGGGGTCGCCCGTCGGTCCGCGCCTGTCCGCGCCGATCACACGAGGCCGCGGGTCGGTCCAGGCGGAGCTCCCGCCCAATCGGCTATCGACCGCGCCGGCGAAAACGGAGAGAACAGAGCCCGCGCGGCCCATCCGGGCGCCGCCCGGACGGATTCGGCGCGGTCAGACGAGCAACAGCAGCGCGACGACGACCAACAGCACGACCAACAGGACGCTCGTCCCGAACCCGGCCCGGAGGTCGACCTCGGTTCGCTCGCGTGCGCCGTTGGTCAACGCGTCGTCGCCGGCGATCACGCCGACTGCGCCGATCCGGTCGAGCGTTTCCGCCGGGTTCCGGACGGCACCGGCGACGGCACTCGACCCGGCGACGACCGCCCGATCGACGGCCGCGTACAGTTCGGTTACGCCGACGACGAGCGCGCGGGTGCCGTAAAAGCCCGCACGGTTGTAGATCGCGTCCACGTCCGGCACGCGGCCGACCTTCGAGAGCGGCTTCTTCAGGATCACGAAGCCGATCACGCCGAGCGCCGCGAGGATCAGCCCCTCCTCGACGTGGCCGACGGTGTACGTCGTGTACTCGTAGCTTCCCGTGTCGGGCAGCACCCTGAACAGGGCCGGCGGGTAGACGCCGAGCACGACGCACGGGATCGCCACGGCGACCATGGCGACCTTCTGGCCGACGTTCGCCGGCCGCACGTCCCCGTCGTACTCGCCGTGGAGGAACACGTAGTACCCCAGCTTGATGAACGAGAGGAACGTGCCGACGCCCCCCGCGAGCAGGAGGTACCAGATGACGTCGTAGTGCTTCTTGTGTGCCGCCCCGAGCACCATCCCCTTCGAGACGAAGCCGTTGAACCCGGGGAAGCCGGCGATCGACAGCGCCGCGATCAGGAACGCGAACGCGGTCACCGGGAGGTGCCGCCAGAGGCCGCCCAGGTTCTCGAGGTGCTCCTCCCCCGTGCGGTAGATGACGACGCCGACGGTCATGAACAGCAGGCTCTTGTAGAGGATGTGGTTGAACACGTGGCCGAAGGCGCCGGCGGTCGCGAGCGCGCCGCCGAGGCCGACGCCGGCGACCATGTAGCCGACCTGCGACTGGATGTGATACGAGAGCAGCCGGCGCATGTCGCCCTGCAGCAGCGCCATGCCGGCGCCGAAGACGGCCATCAGCGCGCCCATGTACGCGACCGCGATCTCCCCCTCGGGGAACGCGCGGAACATGCCGTACACGCCGGTCTTCGTCGTGTACACGCACAGGAAGACGCTGGCGGCGATGTGCGGCCGGGGGTAGGTGTCCGGCAGCCACGCGTGCAGCCCGATGAAGCCGACGTTGACGCCGATGCCCACCGCCGCGAGCACGGGGGCGACGACGCCGGCGAGTCCGTCGCCGGTGAACAGGAACGTCCCCGCCGCCACGTAGTGCCAGGCGATCGCTCCGAGCAGGAGCGTGCCCCCGACGCCGTGCAGCAGGGCGTACCGGAAGCCCGCGCGGACGGCTCGGCCGCCGTAGTGCCACACCAGCAGCGTGCTGGTGACGGCCATCAGCTCCCAGAAGAGGATCAGCGTGAGCCAGTCGCCGGCGAAGACGGCGCCGAGACTGGTAGCGACGTAGCCCAGCGCGAAGGCGGTCTGGCGCTCGTCGGCCCCGCTGGCCCACGAGTACAGCACCGCGACCGCGCCGATGAAGCCGAAGATGACGCCCATCAGCCGCGAGAAGCCGTCCACATTGAACAGGACGGCGTCGAAGCCGAACAGCAGCGTCGGGAGGTGCTCCCCGCCGGGAACGAGCCACACGTACGGCACGACCGCCGCGGTCGCGAGCACGCCCAGCGCGTGTCCCCCGCGCCGGCCCAGCAGCGGGACGACGAGTGCGGCCGCAAGCACGAACAGGAACGGCGGGATCAGGGGATCGACCGCCACCATCAGACGGTCACCCCCGTCGCGCCCGCGACGATCAGGCGGACGATCCTGAGGAACACCGCGCCGTCGGGAACGATCCCGAGGACGATCGAGCCGAGGGCGGTGACGAGGATCGGCGCGATCATGAACCACGTCGACTCGCCGCCGGTCCACCCGCGGCGCTCCCAGCCGCCCGCGTGGTCGTGGCCGCCCTCGTGACCGTAGGCGTCGCCGCCGCCGTCCGCGACCGCGTCGGGATCGGTGTCGTCCGCTTCAGCGACGGCCGCGCGACCCCACGACAGCCGTCCGCCGAGCGGTCCCTCGATCAGCGGCTTCTCGTCGGTCTCCTCGGGCGACTCGAAGAAGGCGGTGTACACGACCGGCCAGAAGTAGCCGATGTTGAGCACGCCCGAGACGAGCAGCGCGACCGCGAACAGCGTCTGGCCCGCCGAGATCGACCCGATCAGCAGGAAGTACTTGCTCACGAAGCCGGCGACCAGCGGGATGCCGGCCATCCCGGCGGCCGCGACGGCGAACGCCGCCATCGTCAGCGGCATCCGTCTCCCGATCCCGGCCATGTCGGAGATGTCGTCGGTGTGGGTCTCCACGTGGAGCGCGCCGGCGGCGAAGAACAGGGTGATCTTCATGAACCCGTGCGCCGGGATGTGCAGCAGGCCGCCCACCAGCGACGTGGGCGCCAGCACCGCCAGCCCGAGCACGATGTACGACAGCTGGCTCACCGTCGAGAAGGCGAGCCGACGCTTGAGGTTGTCCTGCCTGAGCGCGATGACCGAGGCGACCACGAGCGTGAACGCGGCAACCGCCGCCAGTGGAAGCCCCATCCCGAGGTCGCCGACCGTCTCCGGTCCGAACACGTCGAGGACGATGCGCGCGATCCCGAAGACGCCGCTCTTGACGACCGCCACCGCGTGCAACAGCGCCGACACCGGCGTCGGCGCGACCATCGCGTCGGGCAGCCACGAGTGCAGCGGCATCAGCGCGGCCTTTACGCCGAATCCGGACGCGAGCAGCGCGAACGCCAACCGGGCGAACAGCGGGTCCGCGGAGGCGAGCCCCTCGATCCCGCCGGGCGTGAACGCGACGGTCCCGGTGAGCCAGTAGACGAGCGCGGTCCCGGCGAGAACAGCGACGCCGCCGCCGAAGGTGTACGCGAGGTACTTCCGGGCGGCCGAGCGCGCCTCGTCGGTCTCGTCGTGGGCGACGAGCGGGTACGTCGCCACGGTGAGCAGCTCGTAGAAGACGAAGATCACCAGCAGGTTCGACGCGAACGCGACGCCAACCGCCGCCGAGACGCTGGCGGCGAAGGCGGCGAAGTAGCGAGTCTGACCGTGCTCGTCGAGCCCGCGCATGTAGCCGATGCTGTAGCTGCTGGTGACGATCCACAGGAAGCTCGCCAACAGCGCGAAGAGGATGCCAAGCGCGTCCGCCTCCAGCGCGAAGCGAGCGCCCGGGAGGAACGACCCGAGGTCGGTGACGTACGTGTCGCCGGCGAGCACGCCGGGGACCATGCTGGCGACGATCCCGAACTTAGCGAGCGCGGCGACCGCAGTCCACGACTCGCGGACGTTCGGTCGGCTGCCGGACAGCAGGATCGGTCCGATGGCGACGGCGGAGACGAGCACGGCCGCGAGGGGTCTGAGTGATGTGATATCGGTCATGAGAGGAGCACCTCCACGGTCGGGGCGAGTGCGGACTCGTACGCCGGGACGGCCGCCCCGAGGCCGACGGCGAGCAGCGCCGCCGCGAGGACGGCGGCAACCATTCCGAGCGAGACGCCGCTGTCAGCGGCGGAGTCGACGCCGGCGTCGTGTCCCTCGCCGCCGTCGGCAACGGCGGCGTCGGCCGGGCCGGTCTCGGTCCCGGCGGGTGCCTCGCGGAAGAACATCCGTTCGAGCAGGCGCGCGAAGTACGCGAGCGTCAGCAGCGTCGACAGGAGGATGACGACCGCGAGCGCCCACGCCCCCGCCTCCAGCGTGCCGACGACGATGTACCACTTGCCGAAGAAGCCGATCGCCGGCGGCACGCCCACCATTCCGAGGGTGAGCACGCCGAAGGCGGCCGCCGCGGCGGGCATCCGCGACCCGAGGCCGTCGTAGTCGGCGACCGATCGACCGCCGACGCCGGTGGCGACCAGGCCCGCCGCGAGGAACAGGCCGCCCTTCATCACCGCGTGGCCAACGAGGTGGACCGCCAGCCCGACCAGCGCGGTCGCGTTCGTCACCGACAGCGCGGCGACGACGAGCCCGAACTGGGAGACCGACGAGTACGCGAGCATCCGCTTGATCTCCGTCTGCGCGACCGCGAGGCCGCTCCCGACGACGATGCTGACGGCGGCGGTCGCCGCCAGCAGCGGGCGCGCGAACGCCACCGCGTCGAGGAACTCGGGCGTGAACACCGTGAGCACGATCCGGACGAGCGCGTAGGCGCTCACCGTCGACACGAGCGAGGCGATGAGCGCGCTCACGGAGTCGGGCGCGCCGGCGTACGCGTCCGGCTGCCAGGTGTGCAGCGGGAACATCGCGACCTTGACGAACAGGCCGACGACGACGAACGCGAACGACGCCCGAACGAGCGGCGACGCGTAGCCGACGGCGGCGATCTCGCTCGACAGGTCGGCCATGTTCAGCGTCCCCGTGGCGACGTACGCGTAGCCGACGCCGAGCAGGTACAGCGAGGCGCCGAACGTCCCCACGAGCAGGTACTTCAGCCCGGCGACCGCCGAGCGGCCGCCCTCGCCGCTGGCGACGAGCGCGTAGGCGGTCAGCCCGGTGATCTCGAGGAAGACGTACATGTTGAACGCGTCGCCGGTGACGGACATCCCGGTGAGGCCGGTGACGAGCAGCAGATACGTCGAGTAGAACTGGTTCGATCGCGGCCCGGCGTGGCGCGCGTACGCGAGCACGCCGAGCGCGACGACCGCCACCAGCACGACCATCGTCGCCGACAGCCCGTCGACGAGGAGTTCGATCCCGTACGGGATCGTGAAGTCCCCGACGGCGTAGCTCCCGGGAGCACCCGAGAGCCCGTCGGCGGCGAACGCGACCGCGCCGGCGACCTGCACCGACAGCGTCGCCGCCGCGACGTACCAGCCGGAGCGGTCCCAGCGGACCCCCGCGAGCAGCGACACGAGCGCCCCGAGGATCGGGAGCACGACGAGCAGCGCGGGGAGGTCACTCACCGTCGTTCACCTCCGTGACGAGATCCGCGCGGAGCGTTCCGTACTCCCCGTAGATGCGGACGATGAGCCCCAGCGCCACCGCGGTGAGGCTCACTCCGACGACGATGGCCGTCAGGATGAGCACGTGCGGCAGCGGGCTCACGTACGGCCCCGGCTCCGACAACAGCGGCGCGGACGCGCCGGTCACGTACGCCGAGGCGATGAGGAACAGGAAGATCCCCGACTGGAAGACGTTCATTCCGATCACCTTCTTGACGAGGTTTCGATCCCCGATCACCATGTGGACGCCGATCCCGAGCAGCAGGAACGCGACGACGAAGTACGCCCGGTCGACGAGCGCGTCGATCATTCCTCCACCTCCTCGTCCTCGTTCGAGTGGCCGGCCGCCAGCGCGAAGAACAGCCCGAGGACGGTCACGGCGACGATGATCCCGATCCCGACCTCGACCAGCTCGATGCCGTACTTGCTGGAGTGTGCCACCGGAATCGCGGTGTATTCGAGGAACGACCCGCCGAAGGCGACGGCCGCGAGGCCGATCCCCATGAACAGCGCGACGCCGAAGACGACGAGCACCGTGAGCAGCGACGCGGAGAGCCAGTCGCGGGTCGGCCCGACGCCGAAGGCGATCGCGATCATCAGGATCGCGGTCCCGACGATGACGCCGCCCTGGAAGCCGCCGCCGGCGGAGTCGGCGCCGTGGAACATCACGAACGCGCCGAGCGTGAACACGAACGGCGCGACGATGCGGACGGTCGCCATGATGATCGGGCTCTCGACGTACGGGCGATCGGGACCGTTCGCGACGGAGAACTCGTCGTCGCCGTCGGCGGTGGACGAGGAACTCATGCCAGCACCCCCCGATCGAGCACGACCAGCAGTCCGATGAGCGCGGCGAACACGACGACCGCCTCGCCGAGGGTGTCGAACCCGCGGTAGGCCGCGAGCACCGCCGTGACGACGTTCTCGACCCCGGTCTCGGTGTAGGCGTTCTCGAGGTAGTAGTTCGTCACCCGCGAGGTCGCGACCGGCGTCGACGACGAGCCGACCGGCGGCAGCGCCGACAGCGTCGTCGCCAGCGTTGCCACGAGCAGCGCGGAGACGCCGGCCGCCGTGAGGTCGACGTCGACGAACAGGTCGTCGCTGGCGGGTCTGACGGTCTTGGCGATCGTCAACAGGAACAGCACCGTCGTTACGCCCGCGCCGACGGCGGCCTCGGTCAGCCCGACGTCCGGCGCGCGCAACAGCAGCCAGATGACGGCGACCCCGAGGCTGTACGCCGCGAAGGCGATGATCGACGCGAGCACGTCGCGAAGCAGCGCCGTCGCCAGCGCCGCCCCGAGAACGAACGCGAGTACCGCCCACTCGACGGGCGTCACCGGCGATCACCCCCGTCCGCGACGGCGTCGTCCGGGTCGTTGTCTGTCGAGTCGCCGCCGGCGTCGACCGTTGCGCCGGCCGCGGGCCCGTCGGATTCGGCGTCGTCCGCGGTCCACGGTTCGATGCCCTGGTCTGCGGCCGCCCGCGCGATCGCGTGGGCGGCGGTCGGGTTCGTGATGAACATAAAGAAGATCAACAGCACGAGCTTGAGCGTGTCGACGCCCGCATCGAGCGCGATCGCGGCCGCCCCGAGCGTGAGCACCGCCCCGAGCGTGTCGCTCTTGGAGGCGCTGTGGGCCCGCGTGTACAGGTCCGGCAGCCGGATCAGGCCGACGGCGGCGACGAACGCGAAGAAGAGGCCGCCGAACAGCAACGCGATCACGGCCGCCTCGGTGACGGTCACCATCTACAGTACCCCCCCGCGCTCGACGGTGAACTTCGAGATCGCGATGCTCATCACGAAGTTGAGCAGTGCGTACACGAGCGCGATATCGAGCGCGCCCGGCGTGTCGGTCGCGGCCGCGATCAGCGCCGCGACCACCACCGTGTTCGAGCCGACGACGTTCACCGCGATGACGCGGTCCTGCATCGTCGGGCCCTTCACCGCGCGGTACAGCACCACGACCGAGATGAGCATGAACCCCGCAGCCGCCGTCAGCAGGGCGTCGGCGACGAGGCTCACTCCTCCACCTCCTCACGCTCGCTCGGCGTCGGACGCCGGGCGGCTGCTCGGCCGTAGAAGACGAACCGGACGGCCCGTTCGAGTTTTCCGTCGAGGAGGTCCTGGCGCGCGCCGGCAGTCAACGAATGGATGGTGAAGTGTCGCCGCTCGACGTCGACGGTCAGCGTCCCCGGGGTCAGGGTGATGCTGTTCGCCAGCGTCGCCGCCGGGACGGTCGACCACACGTCCGCGTCGAACTCGACCGTCTTCGGGTCGATCGGCAGCGACGGGTGAAGCACCACGTACGCGATCTGGATGTTCGCCTTCGCGATCTCCCACAACAGAAACACCGCGTACAGGCCCAGTCGTCCGAACTGGACGGTCAGCCGACGCGGGTTAACCGCGCCGGTAAACGAGACGTGCCACAGCGTGGCGGCGACCGCCCCGGCGGACACCACACCGGTGACGATCGTGTACGGCTTGAGCGACCACCCCGAGAGAAACAGATAGAATCCCGCCGAGACGGCGAACAACAGGAGGAACTGGCCGACTCCGGAGCGTCGGACGATCTGGGCCCGGCGGGTCTCACGCTCGACGGGCGCCTCCTCGACCTCGAGGCCAGTTCCGCGTATCTCCCGCTCCAGCGCCGGGAGCAGCGGTGTCGTGCCGGTCGGCCGGTACTCGGGGTCGAGCACGACCCGGCTCACGTTCCGTGTGTCGGCGTACTCGGCGATCGCGTCGGCGTAGTCGCCGGGGCTGAACAGGTACTCGTCGGCGGCGATGACGGCCGTCTCGACGGACACGAGGTCGCCGCTCTCCTCCCGATCCTCCTCGACCCACAGCTCGATCCGTTCGAGCAGGTCGGTCGCGCGGTCGTACGCGTCGCCGACCGTCCCGCGACTCGACAGCGGGTACACGAAGTGCAGCGTCGACGGCTCGCTGGACTCGACGGCCTGTCGGACGACGTACCCGACCGTGTTGCGGAGCGTGCTCGACTCCTCGACGGGAACCACGACGTCGCCGACGGGCGCGGCGTCGCCGGCGGGCTCGGCATCCCCGTCGGTCACGGCGTCCCCCCCGGCTTGCGGCAGCCGTCCCGATCGCGTCGGATGCGTCGGCGGTAGCTGGTTGATATCACGGGCTGTTGCCCCGTCGTTGGAATGAGCGGATCAAAACCGTTGTGATCCCGCGTATGCGAGAGCGCGGGAACGGTCCCGATCTACCCCTCCCTCACCGCGGTCGTGAGTTCGTCGGCGACACGGAGCCCGAGCCCGAGCTTCGACCCCCGGTAGGCGTCGAACCCGTCCGGGCGGACGACGAGCGCCCGGGTGTCGGCCGCACCCATCACGGCGGCGTCGTTGGCGACGACGAACGCGAGGCCGACCCGCTCCAGCGTCTCGCGCGCCTTCGCGGCGAGCGTCTCGTCGTCGCCGCCGGGCTCGGCTTTGAAGCCCACGAGCGTGAGATCCGGGTACTCCTCGCGAACGGTGTCCAGCAGTTTCGGTGTGGGCGAGAGCTCCAGCGTCAGCGACGCCTCGCCCGACCGGATCTTCCCCTCGTGCTGGTCGACGGTGTAGTCCGAGATGGCGGCCGCCGAGATCAGCGCGTCCGCGTCGGCGCACGCCGCGAGCGCGGCGTCGGTCATCTCCGCGGCCGATTCCACGTCTACCACGTCCGCGTACGGAACGTCCCCGTCGTCGCCCGCGCCCCGCACCGCGTCCGCGTCGTGCAGGAGCGTCACGTCGGCGCCGCGGGAAGCGAGCGCGCGGGCGACCGCCCGGCCCGTCCGACCTGACGAGCGGTTCGTGAGCACGCGCACGTCGTCGACGGCCTCGCTCGTCGGCCCGGAGGTGACGACGACGCGGTTCCCCGCCAGCGGTCGATCGCCGGCGGCTCGCGCCGTCGCCGTGACGATCGCGTCCTCGGTCGCGATCTTCGCCTTCCCCTCCTCGATCCGGGGGTCGACGAACTCGACGCCCCACGACTCCACGCGGTCGATGGCGTCCAACACGCCGGGGTGATCGTACATCGGCTCC
>Ga0207771_100125_pt1 | contig 56026 bp, 53 predicted proteins | sample A23M2SouthBayCA_2_FD_187731 | JGI IMG/M metagenome (GOLD analysis project Ga0207771, IMG submission 187731) | Aerobic enrichment media microbial communities from Eden Landing Ponds, California, USA - A23 M2 (2) (SPAdes) | ecosystem: Environmental > Aquatic > Marine > Unclassified | place... | reverse complement strand
GACGGAGTCGTACGGGCGATTCACGACGATGTTGCCCGCACGCTGGCGACCCAGTCCGGGGATCGCCTGCAGTTCGTCCATCGACGCCGAGTTCAGGTCGAGCGGATGCGGAACCCCTGTCACCGACCGATAGCCGTGGTCGGTGACGGCCACATCCAGCACCTGCCCGAGTTCGCGCTCGCCCGGGATCGCTACGAGCAGCGGATAGGTACCCAGCTGGCGGCCGAAGGTCTTTCCGTCCTGGTGGTATTCGAGGTGGACATCCGGCAAGACGGTGCCGGGCGGGGCCACACGCTGGAGCATCGGATTGTCGATCTCCTCGCGAACCTCCGTCTTGTACTGTTTGAATAGCTCTTTGTGATCCCTGGCGATTTCCGCCCCCGTATCTGCCATGTCGGTGCCTTCGAAGGCCATGACCTGTCGAATATTCACCCGCCGGAGCATCAGGCCCTCGTCGAGCACGCGCTGGAGAAAGCGCTTGTTGTGTTCGAAGGTCTCGGCCGTCTCGCCTTTCAACCCGTGGACGAGATTGATCCCCGGCAGGAGTTTGGGAAGGCGTGGGGCGGCGTCCTCACCGAAGTTGGGTGCTGACCCGTCAGCGTCAGTCCGCGGGTCGCCTTCCCCGCCCGGTCGCCAGCCCGCGACCTCGTTGACGATCTTGACGGCCTCGAAACACTGGTCGGCCGTGACGTTGAGGTTGTTGTCGCTCATCACGTCGGGGTCAGCGGATTCGAGGCCAAACGCTGCCGTGTCGCCGGGCGTATTGTGCTCGGCGATGATCCGAATTCCCTCCCGGGCCTTCTCGGGCCACTTGACGATCGTGATGGGATTCATATTGTCCAGATGGAGGGTTTCGAGGTCGGGCGCGACCTCGCGGATCCCACCGTAGAGTCGCTGGAGTGCGTCCGGATTCGGGGCCTCGCCGTCGCCACCGTAGGCGAGGATGTCGGCCTGCCGGCCGAGTCGAAAGTGCGTGACGCCGTGATCGGAGAGGGCGTCTACTTCGTCGACGACACTCTCGGGCGGTCGGAAGTCCGGATCGCCGTACAGTGGCTCGGTACAGAACGAACAGCGGTAGGGACAGCCCCGTGATGTTTCGAGCTCTGCGAGCAGATAGTGGGGATGGTTGGGGTGCTGTTCGACGATGAACGCACCCTTTCGCGCCCACCGTGTCTCCTCGGGGACGCCGCGATATCGGGGTTCGAATCCCTCCAGGCCGTTCTCGACGAGGTCGAAGACGGCAGCCTCGATGTCCGCGCCGGCCACGAAGTCGAAGTCGAGGTCGTCGCGCTGGGTTTCGCTCGCGCCGACGTTCTCCTCGCCGACGCCGAACCGAACGGGGCCGCCCATGATCGAGGTCCCGTCGGCCGTCCAGGCGACCTTCCTGACTTCGTCGGGCTCGGCTGGCGTGCCGCCGACGTACTTGCCGGGGACGGTCATCCCGCCGACGTACACCGTCAGGTCCGCATCCGCGACGTCGCGCCAGCGACTGGTCTCCTCGCGAAGTGCGTCGATGGTATGGTAGGTGATCTGCTCGCGTGGAACGCCTGCGTCGACGAGCGCGCCCGCGGCATACCGCGGATAGGTGGAGATATACGGCGGGACGCCAAAGTGAGCCGGCTCGTCGACGTAGCCGTCGACGATCGTCACCGAGAGATCCGCAGGGTCGGTCATTACTGTTTGATTCTCGCTCGACGGCCAAAACGGTGTCTGACTGGGACTGGTGGCCCTTCGAGACTTACCACTGGCAATCGGGTGCGGACCAGTATCGACAGCAACACAGCTAAGTTCGACAATCGAGTTGCTGAATATATGCCGGATGGCGTCCGCGAGTGGCAGATGAACCTCGCCCTCCTGTTGTTGGGGGCGAACGTACTTCTGCTCCTCTCGCTGGTCGAGACCCGGACAGCTGTGGGAGTAATCTCGCTGGCGTTGCTGGTCGGGTTCGCCTTTCTGCAGACCGATTGACACTGTCGGCTGTACATGTAGAACGAATCCGGCATCCCGGGATGCTGTACGAACATAACCGCCGGGACATGATCGCCAACTATTATTTACGGAGCGTGTTTTCGCCTCTGTATGCAGCGATGTCACGGAGATCTTCGGGTGGGAAGATGAACAGGTACGGGGTGTATCTCGCCGCGGGGTTGGCGACGACCGCGGTAATCGTCGGCGCTCTGACCACGATCAACGGATCGGTCACTGAATTGATGACGCTGGTGCGGTTGCTTGGGGCTGGAATCGTCCTCGTAGGGCTCGCAGTCCTCGTGCTTGCAGTCGTCATGCTTCGACAGCACGAGTGATCCCGAAGAATTTTTCACGTTTTGTTATCAGGCTAGGCACAGTGGATCGAACGCGGCTGATCGTCTTTGGGGTGGCGCTCGTCTGTGCGCTCACGCTATCGACAGCCGCGGCGTCGATTGCCACCGAGTCCTCGGGCTCGTTCGCTGGGTCGCCGACGGTCGACATTGAGAGTGGTCTGTTCGGTGACCTGCTCGGTGCGCTCCAGTTCGACGGTGGGCCGGTCGCGAGCGTTCTGAACGTGCTGGTCTACCTTCCTGGACTCGTCGGTCTCGCGGTCATCGGATACGCGATCACGAACTATCTCGGCGTCGCGGAGATGGCTGGACCAGTGGTGATGGTCCTGCTCGGACTGCTCGCCGTGGCGGTGTTCCCGGTGGCGAGAGTGGACCAGAGCTTCATGAGCGAGTCGGGGGGAACGGATGAACTGGCCCCGACCGTCGAGCAAGCGGTCAGCAGCGGCCCGGAGATCACGGTGTTTCTGACCCCGATCATCGGCCTCGTCTTGCTCGTCGGACTGGGCGTCGCGGCGACGGTGTTGACGCGTGGCGACGAACGCGAAGACCCTTCGACTGAACCGACGGAGCTCAGATCGATGCGCGACCTTCAGGGCGTCGGCGCGGCCGCCGGACGTGCTGCAGAAGAACTGGCCGCCGACGAATCGTTCGAGAACGCGATCTACGAGGCATGGACCCGAATGGCGCGGTCGCTGTCGGTTGAGGATCCGGAGACGACGACGCCCGGAGAGTTCGCCGACCACGCCGTCGCGGCCGGACTGGATCGCGAGGATGTAGAAGAACTGACACAGCTATTCGAGGCGGTCCGGTACGGACAGACGCCGGTTACCGACGACCGTCGCGAGCGCGCCCGTGCTGCACTCGAACGAATCGAAGCGACCTGCGCGGGTGAGCACGATGAGTGAGTCACTGTTCGATGAGGCGTCGGTCGAACCGGACGACGAATCAGCTTCCCAGGTCGAACGTGGCGACTTGTCGGGATTAGGTGACGAGACGACCGCTGGAGCGACCACAGACTCACGAGTGGCGACGCGGCCGGTTCTGGCGTTGCTCACCGGTGCGGCGTTCTGTCTGCTCGGTCTGGTCGTCGGCGTCGGCACGCTGTGGGGGTCGTCGCCCGCTCTCGAAATGTTCGTCGTGCCGACGATTGGCGTCGTGGCGGTTATCTTCGGCCTGGGATGGCTCGGCGATCAGTTCGACGGCGCGGGTGGCGGGGCCGAACTCCCGGCAGTCGAACAGACCGAGACAGTCATCCCCGGAGCCGACGTCGACGAGACGCTCGCGGCCGAACGGGCTTCACGGGCACCCTACAGCGAGCGCACTGCGGTCCGGAAGCGACTCCGACAGGTAGTCCTCGCCGCGCTCAGGAAGGCCGGCCGCGACCCCGAACGGGCGGAATCGTTGCTCGTCGAGGAGGAATGGACCGACGACCCACGTGCGGCGTCATTTTTTACGATTTCAGGGGAGACAACCTCACGCAGTGGCCGCATCGTGCGGCGAGTGCGAACCAGGATTCGGCGGCTACTCGGGCGCGACTCACCGTTCGGGCGGGACGCCAGGTATACGATCGACGCGGCAGCCGACCTGGTCGGTGTCAGCGAACGGGAGTGGACCGACCCCGACGATCCCGATGCGTTCGCCGAGACGGAGACCGGGAATCGACGGACGCGGGATCTACACCGGGGAGTCGTCGCGACCAAACGCGTCCGGCTGGTCGGCGGGCTCGTCCTGCTCGCGGTCGGGCTCGGAATAGCCCTCCAGCAGCCGTCACTGCTGCTGGCCGGGGCCGTCGGGACGGGGATACTCGCCCACCGCTACGCTGGTGGTGTTCCCGAACCCGACCTGCACGTCACGCGGGCCGTCGAGGCCGACGACCCCGAGCCGGGCGAGTCCGTCACCGTCACCGTCACTGTCGAGAACGAGGGCGAGTCGACGCTGTTCGACCTCCGGCTGATCGACGGTGTCCCGCCGACGCTGACGGTCGTCGACGGTTCGCCTCGACGGTACACCGGGCTCAGGCCGGGCGCTCGCGAGACGATCAGCTACGACGTGGCTGTCGAGTCCGGCCAGCACGCCTTCGACCCGCTGGGGATCGTTGCCCGCAGCGCCAGCGGAGCGGTCGAGCGAACCCTGACTGTCGAGGTCGACGGTGAGACGACCGTGACGTGTGAGAGGTCGCCGACGCCCGATGTCGAGCGACCGGTTTCGGCGACGGTCGATCGCACAGTCGGCAGCGTCGTGACCGACACGGGTGGGGCCGGCATCGAGTTTCACTCGGTCCGGGAGTATCGCTCGGGCGACCCGCTGCGGCGGATCGACTGGCGTCGGCTCGCGAAAGGGGGCGATCTGGCGACCCGGCAGTTCAGCGTCGAGCGCTCGACGACGGTCGTGCTGGTCGTCGACACGCGGGCCGAGGCGTTCGTCGCTTCCGGACCGGACGCACCGACGGCCGTCGACCGCAGTGTTCACGCCGCCGCCAGCATCGTCCGGACATTGCTCTACAGCAACGACCGGGTCGGACTGGCGACGCTCGGCCCCCACCGGTGCTGGGTCGAACCGCGAGGCGGGGCACGCCAGTGGCCGTTGCTCAGGGAAGCGCTGGCGACCGACGAGGCGTTCGTCTACCCGACCGGCGACGAGCGATTCTTGCGTCTGAGCACCCTCCACTGGCTGGAGACTCGGGTTCCGGACGACGCACAGCTGGTCTTTTTCACACCACTGACCGACGACGGGGGGCTGCAGATCGCACGAGGGCTACAGGCTCGGGGTTATCCCCTCTCTGTCGTGAGTCCGCGACCGACCGGCACGGAGTCGCCGGGACGGCTCGTCGCCCATCTCGAACGGCAATTGCGACTGTCGCGGCTGCGCCAGTGTGGCCTGTGGGTGGCAGACTGGGGCGGCGACGAGCCCCTGGGGGCCGCGTTCGACCGAACCGAACGACGGAGGGGACGATGACCCACGAGTACGAGCCCTCGACGGCGGGACTCGGTCTGACAGCGGCAGTCGGGCTGTTCGGAGCCGTGAGCACGCTCCTGGCTGGCGTCTGGCTCGGTCTCCTCGGCGTCGGACTGGCGGGCAGCGGCGTCTATCGAGGCTCTCGACGTGTCCTCGGGGTCGGCGTCGTCGTGCTGTTCGGCAGCGTCGTCGTCGCTGGGCTGGTGTCTGTTCCTGCCATCGTCCTCGTGCCGGCGATGGTCGGGACGGTGCTGGCGTGGGACGTCGGCGAGAACGCGATCACCGTCGGCGAGCAGTTCCCTGCGGCGGCCGACACCTGGCGTGGCGAGGTGCTGCATGCGATCGTCAGCACGATTGTCGTCACGCTGTTCGCTGTCGGTGCGTTCGCCGTCTACACGGTCTCGACCGGCGGCTACCCGCTCGCAGCGGTTGCGCTGGCCGTTGTCGGGGCGCTGGTCGTCCTTGTGGGACTCGGTCGGTAACGCGGGAGAACAGAGTGGGCGGACAGGTCTGCCCGGTCGCCGCTATGTGCCTACATCGAGAGCGTAGTTTGACTGCAGCCACGCGTCGGGGTTGTCCCGGTCGTAGATCATCGTCTCGCCGTCGCCGGTCTCGATGGCGGCGTACCGTTCGTCGTCCGTCGTTCGCTCGATTGCGTCGTCCGTGCTCATAGTTCGATTCGGTGTGGTAAATTTTAGCATACCACACGTATCAGGTCCTTTGCGATCGGTCGATAAAACCTTTCTGGCTGTGGCAGCGTTCGCGTCTGGCGGTCTTCGCGACCGTCGAACGAAAAACCGGCAGACAGAAGCGCCATCCCGCCGCCGTCACGCGCTTGTCTGACGTGACTTTAAGTTCAATCGCAGACACCGACTCGATGGGCGCGCATCAACGGCTTCGGTATGCCTCCCATCCTCCCAGCGCGCCCGGGCACCCACTACCACCCCTCTCGTTTCCCTTTCTCTGGGGTGTCGCCTCCGGATCACCCAGCAGTACTGAGTCCCTGCCGGACCTGCTGGAGCGTGTCGGGATCGGTCATCACGGCGATGCTGTCGCCGGGTTCGATCGTCGTCTGTGGGAGCGGGATCGACATCGGTTCGTTCTCGCGGCCGTGGGCGTAGATCCGGGCGTTGCCCGGGAGTTCGACCTCGACGACGCGGCGGCCGACAACGTCCGAGCCCTCGGGGATGTCGATGGTCGCGACCGAGAGCTGTTCGGTCAGATCTGCGAGGACGTTGAAGTTCCCGCCCAGCAGCGCGGTCTTGGCCCCTGCAGCGCCGAGTTGTTCGGGATAGATCACCTCGTCGACCTCGCCGGCGTACTTCTGGTAGATCTCCTTACGATAGTCCTCGTCGATGCGCATGACCGTCCGCGCGCCGTGATGTTTCGCGATCATACACGCCGAGAAGTTGACGTTGAGATCACCCGAGAGTGCGCCGATGGCGTCCGCCTCGGCGATGCCTGCCTCTTCGAGTAGCGATTCGTCGTCGCCACTGCCTTCGAATGCCTCGAACCCTTCCTCGTGGGCACGGTCGACTTTCGTCGAGTCGTGCTCGACGATCGTAACGTCGTGGCCCTCGCTGTCGAGGATCCGCCCAGTGCGCATTCCGACCCGACCGAAGCCGACGATGACGAACTTCATGCGTGTGTGATACACCACCACTGGTAAAAACAGTTGGCCCACGTCGGTGGGCGGCGTCACTCGATCCGCGCCGCTGTCAGTCGTCTCCCTGCTGTCCGCCCTCGCCGTTGCCCCGACCCTCGCCGTCTCGCTCTTCGGGCGGCCCGGCGTCGACGCGCTCGATATCCTGGTCGGTACCGGACTCGCTGGCGACTGGTTTGAGAATGTACTTCCCGCTGTTGCCGGCCCTGTGGACCGTGATGTCGAAGACGAAGTCGACGCTACTGTCTGGGCCGAGCGTGAACGGCGTGTTCAGTTTCAGCCGATCGCTCGGGAGTTTGACTCGCTGATCGCTTCCGTCCGTCAGCGTCGCGTTGATGTCGCTGACGACTAGCCGAACCTGCGTGTACTCGCCAGCGGGCACCGAGAAGTTCTCCAGCAAGGACGCGTTCGCGCCCTGCAACTCGGTCAGATCGATCGATGTCCCGTTGACGTTCCGGGTGATCCAGCGGCTCTCGCCCGATTCACCGTCGTCTTCTTCGCTCTCGTCGCCCTCACGTTCCTCGTCGCCTTCTTCCTCGGAGTCGTCCTCCTCGTCCTCAGCACTCTCATCGTCTTGAGACGCAGCCGCCATCCCGGGCGTCGTCGTGGCCGTGAGCACTGCCGTTGCTTCTGCAGTCATCTCGGTAGTCGTCTCGTCTGGCGTCTCCGTGGCCGTCTCTTCTGGTGTCTCTGTGGCCGTCGGCTCTGGGGTCACCGTGATGATCGTTTCGTCATCGGAGTCGTTGCCGGCGTAGCGGAACTGGACTTCCGTGACGGTGACGTTCAGGTGTCTGAAGTCGTCGATATCGTTCGGGTCGTCGCTGAGATAGAACGAAACAGTTCCCGACCCCTCACCGTCAGTGCCCGCTCTGTCTGCCGGTCCGCCGTCGTCGGAAGCCGAGCCGTCGGCTGGGCCGCCCGCTGTCGGGGCGGCGCTGTCGGTTCCGGGCCCCGCACCGGCACAGCCGGCGAGGACGATCATCGTCGCGACGGCCGCGAGGAGGACTGTGCTGCGCATATCTAGAGGAGGTGATTGCAATCTAAAGGCCGTTGTGGCCGATCTGCCAACAGCGCTGCATTCAAGACTCGCGATTCGAAGGGCGTTTACTACGCGGCGACCGAGCAATGGCACACGATGCGCGTGACGTTTCTGGGAACCAGTGGGGCCGTCCCGACGGTCGAGCGCAATCCCTCGGCTGTCCTCCTTCGGCGAGAGGGCGAGCGCCTGCTGTTCGACTGCGGCGAGGGGACCCAGCGCCAGATGATGCGCTACTCGACTGGCTTCGGAATCGCCCACATCTTCGTCACGCACCTGCACGCCGACCACGTCCTCGGGATCCCCGGTCTCCTGCAGACGCTTGATTTCAACGACCGGACCGACCCGCTCGCGATCCACGCTCCCCAGGGAACACGGAACCGACTCGAAGACCTGATCACGGCCGCTGGCGACCGCCCGACCTACCCGCTTCGAATCCAGCAGGTCCAGCCCGGTGAGACCGTCCTCGACCGAGAGGACTACCGTGTCGAGGCCTTCGAGACCGACCATCGGACGACTGCAGTCGGCTACGCACTCGTCGAAGACGACCGCAAGGGACGGTTCGACCGCCAGAAGGCAGAGGAGGAACTGGGACTTCCACCCGGCCCCGAGTACTCGACACTCCACGCCGGCGAATCGGTCGAACACGAGGGCCGGACGATCCAGCCCGAGGAAGTCGTCGGCCCGCCTCGACCCGGCCGGCGGGTCGTTTACACCGGCGACACACGACCGACGGCGGCGACCGTCGAGGCTGCCGCCGACGCCGATCTGCTGGTCCACGAGGCCACCTTCGCCGAGGACCGGCGCGACCGGGCCGGCCAGACCGGCCACACGACAGCCAAACAGGCGGCCGAACTGGCCAACCGCGCCGGTGTGAAACGGTTGGCACTGACGCACATCTCGACGCGCTACGCTGGCAACAGCCGCCAGCTCCAGCAGGAGGCCCGCGAGGTGTTTGAGGGCGAGGCGGCGTTCGTCGCCGAGGACGGCCAGCACGTCGAGGTGCCGTTCCCGGACGCCGAGTAGTAGCAGTCGAGGCGGCCTGGCAGCCGGCGAGTAGGACTGTCGAGGCGGCATGACAGCCGGCGAGTAGGACTGTCGAGGCGGCATGACAGCCGGCGAGTAGGACTGTCGAGGCGGCATGACAGCCGGCGAGTAGGACTGTCGAGGCGGCCTGACAGCCGGCGAGTAGGACTGTCGAGGCGGCCTGACAGCCGCCGAGTACCAGCCGTCTCGCGGCGTTACTCTCGGAAGCGCTATGACGCCCTGCAGTCAGTCCGCGACCAGCGGACAGAGCGGATCACTCCCGAACGGGTCGCCGGTCGCGGCGTGGGCTCGCGAGCGAGAGCCGCCACACAGATCACGATACTCGCAGTCACCGCAGGGGCCCGCGAATGTCTCGGGCTCGCGCAGTCGTTCGAACAGCGGCGTGTCACGGTACAGCTCGACGAGACTGTGTTCCCGAACCGAGCCACCGGACTCGGGCAGGAACCCGGAGGGGTAGACTTCGCCGCGGTGGCTGACGAAGACGAACCCCGAGCCAGCGCGGGTCGAGCCGACGGTGACGTCGCGCCCCTCAACCTCGCGAGCGACCCGGCGGTACTGCGGCGCTTCGACGGTGATCACTCGGTATGGAGCCTCTCGCTGGTGGCGATACAGCCAGGCCAGCACCTCGTCGGCCTCGCTGGGCGACAGCTGGTCGAGGTCGGCACCCCGTCCGGTGGGCACGAGGAAGAACACTTCCCACATCGCCGCGCCCAGTCGGGAGACCTGCTCGGCGATCGACGGCAGTCCGGTGACAGTCGTCGCGGTCACGGTCGTGTTGATCTGGATCGAGAGGTCGACTTCGTGGGCCCACTCTGCCGCGCGCTGGATCCGCTCGTAGCTACCCGACTCTCCACGAAAGGTGTCGTGACTGGCAGCGTCGGGACCGTCCAGCGAGAGCGCCATCCGACGGACGCCAGCCTCTGCAAACCGCTCGACGACCTCCCGAGTGAGATTCCCGGTCGGAGCCGGCGTGACCGCCGTCGGGAGTCCGCGCTCGTCGGCGTACTCCAGGAGTTCGAACAGGTCCGGGCGTTCGAGCGGGTCGCCACCGGAGAAGACCAGGATGGGCGAGGGGTGGCCGAACGCGTCGACCTGCTCGATCAACGCCATCGCTTCCGTGGTCGTCAGTTCGTCGGGATCGCGCTCGGGCTGGGCCTCGGCTCGACAGTGGTCACACTCCAGCCCGCAGGCCTGGGTGGTCTCCCAGGAGACGATCAGCGGCGTCCGGGCGAAATCGCGGGCCACTGGCGAGCCACCGGGGTGGCCGCTCTCTCCGTGGTTCGGTTCCATAGTCCTCGCTCTCCGCCGGGCTCCCCTGACTATTCGGGGGTTTCTCACTCACTGGGACACCAGTAGGCTTACCCGCCGGTCCCGCGACAGCTTTCCACATGAACCGTGGATTCTCCCAGCCGATCGTCAGGCGCGAGCTCGGTGCCGCGGTTTCGAACGCGCTCGTCGGACTGGTGCTGGCGGCGGTCGTCGGGATCGCGCCGACGCTCACGTGGCTGTTTCCGGTGTCCGCGGGCTTCTCGTTCGGCGTCGCGGCTGTCTCCGACCGAGATCCCGACGGGACGACGCTCTCGTATGTCCTGATCGGGATCGTTGCGCTGCTGTTCGTGGGATTGTGGCTCGCCGGTCGCCCGGTCCTCGGGGCCGTCCCGCTGGTGCTTCTGGGGACCGCGCTCGGGTTCGGCGGCAACCGGTTCGTCTTCGGCGTGCTCATGCCAGTCCCCGAACCTCGTCGGGAACGTGCCGCGTGACGCTCGATGATCGGTGGAGAAATGCGCCCGGATCAAGTACAATCGCCCATGCCCACGGCGGCCCGTTTATACCACGACGGAGTTGCTCTCGCCGGGACGGTCCTGCCGCTGGTCGGCGTGGTCGTACTCGGCTGGTCGCCGGCGGCGGTCCTCGGGATCTACCTGGTCGAGCTGTGTTCTGTCTGTTTCTGGACGGTGCTGCAGGTCCCGTTCGCGACGAAGCGACCCAACAACGCTCTCGACGAGGGGTTCGAACTCCTGGGACCGTTACAGGCAAAGCGTGGTGGGACGCCGCTACCGGGTCCCTTCCCGCCGGTGTACCTCCGGAACGTCCCGGTTCTTGTTACCGGCCTCGTCCTCACGCCGGTCGTCGCAGGACTCGGGTTCGTCCTGTTCGCGCTCACGCGCCCGACGATCACGGAGTCGGTCGCGGCGACGATCCTCCTCGGAGGGAGCGTCGCCTTCCTCAGCCACGGCGCCACGACCTGGCGCCAGTACTTCCGGGATGGCGGCTACCGCGAGCACTCCCCGCGGTCGGTGCTGTTGACACCGTTCAAGTCGCTGTGGGTCGTCGGCATCCTGTTCGTCGTCTTTCTCGCCCTGGAGGCGAGTCGAGCGTTACCGAACTCCCGGATCGCTGTGATCGCGCTTGCGCTCGGAAAACTGGGCTACGAGGTCCGGACACGCCGGATCGATCGCGACGACGGCCGGCGGAGCCTGTTCGCGAAACTGTACGGCAGCAAACGGACCGAAGTCGATCCTGTCCCCATCCAGACGCCGGATAGCGACCCGGTCGAGCGGGTGTCGATGTCCCGATCCGTGGCCGTCGTCGATGCGCTCGGCCACGGCTTTCGGTACGGCTTTCTCAAACTGGGCATCTTCGTCTGGGGGGCGGTCGCGCTGGGGGCGAGCGCTGGCAGTCCCGGAATCGTCGCGGCTGGGCTGGGACTCGGGGTCGGATTCGGATCGATCAGGGCGACGACACGGTATCTCCGCTATGGTACCGTCGAGTACCGCTGTCACCCCGACGTGATCGTCGCGTACGACACGCTTCTCGATGAGCCACAGGCGAGGATGGTGGGATCGGACGTCGCCGGCGCGACGGCCGAACGGGGACTCCTCGACCGTCTCCTTGGGACCGAAACGCTCGATTTCGAGGTCGTGGGTGCGGACGAGCAGCCGTCCTTCGACCTGATCGTCCCCGAAGACCCGGATACCGAGGACGACGCCGACGAGAGTATCCCGCTGTCGATGCCGCACCTTGCGGAGCCGACGGTCGTCACGGACGTCCTACAGCTAACGTGGATGCTCGACGGTGAGTGATCGTGGCTCGTGTGAACGCCCGTTTCGGTTCGCGCACGAGGTTTATATCGATCCAGCCCCCAACGACGAGGCGTGAGCACGCGAACAGGTGCCCTCGACGCGCTCGTCTTCGGGGTGGACATCCAGAGCGGGGACGTTCGCGGCGACGCGCCCTCCTACGCGCTGGTCGTCTTCGACGGCGAGTCGATCGACCGCGACGTCGTCTCCCACCGGAAACTCCGTCGGCTGATCGACAGCAAAGAACCGGCCATCGTCGCCACGGACAACATGTACGAACTGGCCAGCGACAAGGACGCGCTGGTCCACTTCCTGGGGGAACTGCCGGCCGAAACCAAACTCGTTCAGGTGACCGGCGACGAGCGACCGGAACCCCTCTCGCGAGTGGCCAGGCGTCACGGCGTCCCCTACGGCAAGGATCCGATGGAGGAAGCCGAGGCCGCCGCCCGACTCGCCGCCGCCAGCGTCGGCTACGAAGTCTCTGCGTTCACCAACACCACCGAGGTCAAGGTTGCCCGCGGTCGCTCGACGGGCGGCGGCGGTGGCTGGTCCGAAGACCGATTCACCCGGCGGATCCACGGCGCGGTCAAGACTACTGCCCGCGAGGTCGAATCGGAACTCGACGACGCCGGACTGGCGTACGAGAAAGACGTCACCGAGAAGTACGGCGGGTACTCGAACGCAATCTTCGAGGTCGAGGGTCGCCCGCAGGATATTCCTGTCAGTGAACACCGCAGCGGCGACACCCGGATCGAGATCGAACGCGAACGCCGGGATGGAATCGAGTTCCGACCGCTCGCCAAGCGTCGGGATCACGTTCTGGTCGGGATGGACCCCGGCACGACGACCGCCGTGGCCATCGTCGGCCTCGACGGCGAAGTGCTGGACGTGTACTCGACCCGAACCGACGACGCTGCGGCCGTCACCGAGTGGATCGTCGAGCGCGGCCGGCCGGTGGTCGTCGCCGCGGATGTCGAACCGATGCCAAACACAGTGGAAAAGTTGCGCCGGAGCTTCGACGCCGCCGGGTGGATTCCCGGATCCGATCTTCCTGTGGACGAAAAGCAGCATCGCACGCGCGAGGCGGCCTACGACAACGACCACGAACGAGACGCGCTGGCCGCGGCCCTCTATGCCTACGACGACCACGAGGATCAGATCGACCGGATCGCCAGCAAGGTCCCGCCCCAGGAGGAAGTCGGGCCGATCGTCGCGGACGTGATTTCGGGCGACCATTCTGTCGAGAGCGCACTGGAAGCCCGTGAGGACGAGGGGAGCGATGGCGGGGGCGACGGCGAGGAGCGTGGCCCTGAACCCCGCGAGCTCACTGCCGAGGAGAAGAAGATCAAACGGCTAGAAGCCCGGGTCGAGCGGCTGGAATCACACGCCGACGATCTGAAAGAGACGATCTCGAAGAAGAACGACCAATTGAGCGAGTACGAACAGAAGCTGAAGGAAGCGCGCAGTCAGGAGCGCACCGAGGCGCGCAAACGCCGGGAGGTCACCCGTCTCGAACGGGAGAACAGCCGCCTCGAAGGCGAACTCGACGAGGAACGCGAGCGCGTCGAAGAGCTAGAGGGGAAACTGGAGCGACTCAAGGCGCTCTGGAAGCTCGATCACTCGAACTTCGCGGATGTCTCCGAGAAGCAGGAGGGACTCGTGCCCGTGAAGGTCGTCGAGAAGTTCACGACCGAGGCCATCCGCGACGCCGAGGAGCGATTCGGACTCGCCAGAGACGATATCATCATGTTCCGGGACGCGACCGGGGCCGGCGAGTCGACCGCCGAGTATCTGGCTGATATCGAACCCCGGATCGTCCTCCGGAACGGCGGACTCTCTGATGCTTCCGACGAGGTGCTATTCGAAGAGCGCGTTCCCGTCGCGGACGCAGAGAAGATCACCGTGCAGGAAGTCGACGAACTCGCCGTCGCACGTGAAGAGGAAGTCGAGGCCGCTATCGACGACTGGGACGCCTGGGTCGACCAGCGCAAGGAAGAGCGCAACAGGGCGATGGTCGACCAGATTATCAGCGAGCACCGGGCCTCAGATCGCGGCGAAGGGTAGATCGAAACACGCTTTTTCCAGGGTGTCGAGCCAGTCAACTATGCTTCCACCGGAACTGTCCTCCCTACCGCCGTCGCTGCTCGCGGTATTCAGCCTGCCCGTTGTCGTGCTACTGGTGACGATCTTCGGCGGGATCGGCTACGCCGTCTACCATGACGCCGAGGACCGCGAGATCGGCCCGCCTGAGCTGTGGAGTGTGTTGATCCCGAGTCTGCTGACTGCGGGTCTCTTGCCGGGCGTCGTCGCGGGAGTCGGGTATCTGGTCGTGCGATGAGTGTGTTCGAAGTGATTACTCGTCCGGGTCGAGTGTCGACAGAGTGAACCCCCACATCACGTCGGCATTGTCGTCGCCAAGGCCCTGTTCGAACGTGTAGCCGTCACCGTGACGGGGCGGGTCCGTCTCGGGATGGGCCGTGACGATGAACCGCTGGGTGCTTGTTTCGTCAGGATCATATGAAGTCGTGCTCAGCCCACCGCCCACCAGATCGTGGGTGGGAATCCTGGACTCCCACCAGCCGCTGTCGGCCCGGTCGACAATCCCTGGGGCGTACGTCTCCGCAGGTAAGAGGACCAACCGCCGGCCGTCTGGGCCGAGGCCGACGTAGGAGCCAAAGGGCCCGTCCATCATCGACGTGGGCATCGTGAACTGTGATCGCTCGTCGGTGACGTTCTCGAAGGTCACTTCGATCAGGCCGGGGTGGGTAGTGGTGACTGGCTCGAGGACGTCAACGCTGAATCCTCCCGTGAACCCCTCCGGGAGCTTCACCTCGTCCGCGACCGCCAGGTCGTGAACGACATCACCATCCTCCATCTCACGTGCAGACAGATCGACAGTTCCCGTCACCTCGAACTCCCAGCCGTCTCGGTCGTCCCCAAACTCGCCTTGGGACAGCGTCTTCCCGATCGTAAACTCGTAGGTGCCCGGCTGGATACCGTGGGTCTCGTCTGAAATCGTGTAGGTTTCGCTCACCGTCTCATCCGGCGCAATCGACGTAACAAGGCCGATGGTGTACACGAACCCGATTCCACGGTGCGGGGACGTTTGGACATACCCGCTCTCCTCGTACGCGTCCGTCCATGCAGTGATGTTGTGTTCGTCATTCCGCAACGAGAGAATCCCGAACGGCTTGGGGGCACCCGTCGTCATCTGGAGCGTCTCCGCACCCTCGTTGGTCACTGAAAGCGTGATCGTGACGGATTCGTCTGCACTGACGCGATCACCCTCGATATCGAAGGAAACGTCGATTGGAGCGTCCTCGTCGACAGTGATGTCCCACTTCGAACCGACGTCGAAGCCGGCCATGCCAAACGAAACGTCAGTTTCGGCATAGGTCGGCTCCGGCGGGGTAGCGCTACGGTCCGGGATCGGATCTGCGTCCGACTGCCAGACACCGGAACGGCCCTCGCCCGACTCGATCGCCAGTAGCCGGCCGCCAGCGGTCACGTAGAGTGTTCCATCGGCGACGGCTGGACTGCTCACCGGCCACTGAAACTGAAGCCACCACTCGATGTCGCCCGTTTCGGGATCGAGTGCGTACACCCGATTTCGGGTCGTGACATAGACGGTTTCCTCGGTAACGACGGTACTGCCTGCTTCGAGGTTATCGTCCTCAGTCGTCCATTCGACAATGCCGGTTTCGACATCCACAGCCAGCGCCCGTGACACCCGCTCGCCGCCTTCCTGCTGTCGTCCAGTGAGATAGAGTGTCCCGTCGCGTGTCGAAATGTCTGTGTATCGAAAGTCCCCTTCGAGTGTCCACTCGTGGTCACCGGTTGTCACGTCGTGGGCGAACAGATTCTCCCGCGTTCCCACGACGACCGTCCCATCGGCCACGGTCGGTGGTCCGCCGGCACGATCGATCGTCGCCGTCCACTCGGTCTCGCCGCTCTCGGCGTCGAGCGCGATCAGGTTGTCGTTCCCGACAACGAACACATACCCCCTGGCCACTGCCGGTGGCGTGATCGTATGGATGTCGCGGCTCCATCGCGTCTCGTCACTCGTCTCGTCGAGTGCAACGATCGGGCCACCACCACCAGCGGCAGCGAAGACGGTCTCATCGGCGAAGGTAATCCCCCACAGGGCATCGACGTATTCGCTCCATTCTTGCGCACCTGTCTCGGTGTCGAGTGCAGACACCTCGTCCGTGGCTGCGTATACGGTTCCATCGTTGACTGCGAGAGTCCGTTCGAGATGGTCAACACTGTCGCCGATTTCTGTCTGCCACGTACGGTCGCCGGTGTCACGGTCGAACGCGAAGACGGACTGGTGCTTGAACCCGCTCCCAATATAGACCGTTTCGTCCTCGATGACCGGGCTCGTGGTGACGCCGAACGTGTCGCTCCACCAGCGAACCCGTCCGCCACCGTCCGGGCCGACTGCGGTCGTTGCACCGGTGTTTGCGCCGTCAGCCTGGAACTGTGACCAGTCACTGGCCTGCTCGACTGGCGTGGCAACATCATCGCCACCACCATCATTCACCGTAACGGTAGGGGTATCGTCATCGACAGTCTCAGTATCGCTATCAGAGTCATCACTGTCACTGGAACAGCCGGCCAGTGCTGTGACAACCCCGACTGCCACCCCATTGAGGAGGGACCTGCGGTACATACACGAATCCCACACGTCGGCTGATAAATGCCTTCTGTAAACACAAATCGCAGTTGCACTAACTCTTCCAGCAAACTAAAAATTTGTAGAAATTGATACATTGGTGTGGTATCATCGCCACCGCTGGTGGGAATTGACAGCCCACTGCTGTACCAGTAGCTGACCTGCGGTGAACGAGATTGAGAGGGCGGTCGAACAGATAGCTCGGAGACGGTTGCCCCCCGAGTTATGTAGCCGCCGCCCCACCACCCGGATATGGTCGTCGGAGACGTCACGACAACGTACTGGTGATCGGCGCGGGTCCGGGCGGCTACGTCGCGGAGATCCGACGGTTAAGCTGAGTCACGAAATAGCGAACAGTTTCCCGTTCCCACCTCCGACGGTGACGAGGAGGTCGTCAGCCAGCGCACACCCCCGAATTGGATTCCAACCCATCTCCTCGTTTTTGAGTTGCCACAGAATTGTTCCATCGGTCGGATCGACAGCTGTTACCGCTCCACCCTCGTGAATAGCATACACCGTGTCGTCGGTCGCAACACGGAACATAGATCCCAGTGGGGAGCCCCTTCCAAACGCTTCCGTCGTGTTGGTTACCCAGAGTCGCTCGCCCGTATTCCGGTCGGCACCGACAATATTCGCCCTGTCACGGCCGGTATGCAGGACAAGGACATCGCCGACAACCACTGGCCATCCGGTTCGGATACCTTCCTCTGGACGGGAAGCCCACTGTTCTTCCAGATTGAGATATTCCATTGACACGAATCGGCGGTTAGAGACATTCTCTTTCAACAAGGTTGCTCCGTACAGTGTTTCGTTAGACATGCTGGGATACACAGGCCTTGCTGATAGTCGGCCCCGAATTTCGCCGGTTTTCAGGTTTCTAATAGCGGCTGAATCCTGAATATACACTGCATCACCGTACACGATCGGCAATCGTGGTCCACAGAAGACATCTTTGCGTTTTTGCTGCCACAACACCTCCCCACTCGACGCGTCGATAGCCATCACGTGGGGTATTTTATCGAGAAGAGCGACACCGAGGCAAGATCGAGTTATGATGACGACATCGTGTACTTTACGGATCGCCGAAACACCGAACCCGAAGTTCTGTCGCCAGCGTTCATTTCCGGTTTCGAGATCATACGCACGGATCGTTGATCCTACACTAGCATAGAGGATCCCGTCGATAATAGTGGGATGAGAGATACGATCGTCAGTCTGGAATATCGGTGTCGAATCACCAGTCTCTGCATCAATTGCGAGAAACTCCCATGTCCACTGGTCGGCATTAGACACGTCGCCAGACTGAGTGTCCGGCGCAGAGATGTAGACGGTTCCATCTACTATCAACGGATGAAACGTCTGGTAGTCAGTCAATAGCCCTCCTGTATTTCGTTCGAACGTCCACCGAATCTCCGGATCGTCCGATGGGCCCGACGCATGCGGATTTGTGAACGTGTTACCCGTATCGTGACCCAGCATTCGCCAGTTCGGATCGTCGGTGTAGTGCGTTTCACCATCCGGAGGTGATCCGATCCAATGAGAATCCTTGACGGATATGTCCGAATCTGATTGCCGATCGGTCGTTACTGGAGGTTCACTGGTTACCCTCGTCGTGGACCGTCGGTCGGTTGTCGGACCGCTATCGGATGGCGTCGCTGTTGAAGACTCATCATTGGTCACGCAACCAGTACCAATAATCACCGCTGTCGCTATCGATGCGAGGATACTGCGCCGAGTATGACTAGAGGGCTGCCGTGCCATTAGAGATACTAAACTGTTACCTCAAATCTTTCTTCGACTCTGTACATTGACGTTGCGACTGTAGTTGGATAAAGCCCTGAGTCTCCCTGATGAACACCGGCGACGTAACTGACTTTCCAATCGATATACGGTAAATCGACTCGGAGATAGTAGGGACCACCTGAGTCTCCACGATCAGTCTGATTCTCATCCAGAGACGGCCTGAAACCATTGGAACCGACTTCGTCAATTCCAAACCCTTCGTTACTACCTGTCCGCGCACCTTTTCTGACAAATGTTTCGTTCGATCTGGTTCCGTTATCCTCAATGTCGTTAAGCCTGTCCTGTAATGCGGTACCCCAGATCATGTCAGTTGTAGACTCATTCTGGGTTGCAAACTCGTAGTGAACGCCAGACCCATTAGTCGTATTTAGCGCCGCCGCGTCGAATACTTCGGGCCCAGCGGAACCTGTAGCTTCTTCTTGATCAGGGGTAAAATCGGCTTGTCCTTCGGGTACAGATCCAGAAATCGAGTTCGTGCTAAGAGAGTTGCTCTGTGGAATCGTGATGTTGTGTCCAGCGGTTACCATTTGCCTCGTCCCATCCTTGGCAACGACTGGCGTGCAGAGGGTTCCAACTGCTTCTATTCCACGATCCAAATTCAACTGACAGGCTGCTCCACCAGGGATATTATCATTCCAGTCATCCCAGTAAAGATGATTAGACATATCAACTCCATGGTTTGTTTCAATACCATAGCCGTCTTGCATCTCACGTGACATCGACGGTTCTGCCTTAGGCCGCTCGATATCCACCGGAATCTCACGTTCCTGGGCAAAACGCGAACGTCGGCCGGATCTCGACCGGCGACCTGCAACGCCTTTCATCGACGCTGGAACCTTCTTATCGAGCGCACGCACGTCTGCAGATCGCAGATTCCCGTCGTCAGGCTGCTCCACCACAACCTTCTTCTCACCGTTGTTATCAGTTGTCACCCATACTGGATACTCACTATTGAGCTGGTGCTCAATACGTCGCCGGGCGTCGTGAGCAGCCTCAATCCGCGCCCACCGCCAGCGCGGAATCGTGTACACATCTGGCTCGCGCTCGGGTTTGGAACCCTCTTCGACGACTTCCTCGTGGTTTGTGTGCTTGAACGCTCGAATCCGCGGCACTTCGCGTCGCGGGTCATCGACTGCCTCCGCAACCGCACTCTGCGTGAGTGCGCTCGCCGTCGAAGCCGAGACCCCAAGCCCCGCGAGCGTCTTCAGAAATCCTCGTCGCCCCATTCGACCGAGTGCGTTCGAACTGAATCGATCGCGCATACAGATTACTCTCCCGTAGTAGTAGTAGTATAAATACTTTGTTATTTGGATTAAACTGCAATATTTATCTCACATCGGTCGGATGAGAGCACGACACAGCCAGCGAGGGACGTTTAGATCGAGCCACCGATCAACTCGACAGCCAACGCTCACGCGCATCATTTTATGCCTGCCACCCCACCACCCGGATATGGTCGTCGGAGACGTCACGACAGGGACGGACGTACTGGTGATCGGCGCGGGTCCGGGCGGCTACGTCGCCGCGATCCGCGCCGCACAGCTCGATCTGGATGTCACGCTGGTCGAGAAAGACGCCTACGGCGGGACCTGCCTCAACTACGGTTGTATTCCTTCGAAGGCACTCATCTCCGCAACCGACCGCGCCCACGACGTGCGCGAGTCCGAGCACATGGGCATCTACGCTGACCCCGCCGTCGACGTGGCGGCGATGAACGAGTGGAAAGACGGCGTCGTCACGCGGCTCACTCGGGGGGTCGAGAGCCTGTGCAAGCGCGCTGGCGTCAACCTCGTCGAAGGGCGGGCCGAATTCGCCGGCGAGAACGAGGCCCGGATCGTCCACCTCGGGGAGGGCGAGGGATCCGAAACTGTCGCGTTCGAGCACGCTATCGTCTCGACGGGGAGCCGACCGATCGAACTCCCGGGTCTGGAGTTCGACGGCGAACGGATCCTCACATCCAGAGATGTCCTCGCACTGGAGTCGCTCCCCGAGTCGATGGTCGTCGTCGGCGCGGGCTACATCGGCATGGAACTGGCGACGGTTCTGGCGAAACTCGGGACGGACGTCACAGTGATCGAAATGGAAGACGACGTGCTCCCGGGCTACGGGGACGACGTGAGCAAGGTGGTCAGGGATCGCGCCGAGGACCTGGGAATCGACTTCCGGTTCGGGCTGGCAGCGGATGGAGCCGAGCGAACAGGCGATAGCGTCCGTATCGAGGCTATCAACGAGGACGACGAAATAATCGCCTTCGAGGGTGAAAAAGCGCTCGTGGCTGTCGGTCGTACACCGGTGACGGACACACTGAATCTCGACGCGGTCGGTCTCGAACCGGACGACAGCGGCTTTCTCGCGACTGACGATCAGTGCCGGACAGACATTGAGCACGTCTTCGCCGTCGGTGACGTGGCTGGCGAGCCGATGTTAGCCCACAAAGCCAGTACCGAGGGAGAAGTCGCAGCGGAAGTCATCGCCGGCGAGCCAGCCGGGATGGACCAGCAGGCAGTTCCCGCGGTCGTCTTTACCGATCCGGAGATCGGCACCGTGGGACTGACCGAAGCCGAGGCCGAGGACGCTGGCTTCGATCCGATCGCCGAGACCGCTCCACTCCGGGGCAACGGGCGGGCGCTCACGCTCGACGATCGAGAGGGATTCGTTCGGATCGTCGCCGACGGCGAGGACGGTTTTATTCTGGGTGCCCAGATCGTTGCACCCGAAGCCTCGGAGCTACTCGCGGAACTGGGGCTCGCAATCGAGATGGGTGCCAGAGTAGAGGACGTCGCCGCGACGATCCACAGTCATCCGACGCTCTCGGAGGCGGTCGCGGAAGCCGCCAAGGGAGCGCTCGGCCAGGCGATTCACTACTGATCGCGGGATTCCATCTCTGCAGCCAGTCCGGTGTGTTTGATCCCCGTTACATCGACCACGTCGAGCGCGTAGATCTTGACGTTCCGCGACGGGCTTGCGGTCTGGAACAGTTCCGGTCGCCACGCACCGTCGAGGACGTCACTGAGGTCGCCCCAGCGACGTGGTGGGATCTTGCGGAATTCCCCTTCGAGGAAGACGCTCCGCCAGTTGAATCTCGTCTCCGCGCTGTAGACCAGAAAACTGCCACGGTCGACCTGCTCGGTCAGTTCCTCTTTGTGGCTCTCCGCTCCGAGAAGGTAGGTGAAATACAGCGACTCGCCGTCGTAGCCGTAGGTCAGCGGGAGTAGATACGGGACCGGACCGTCCGACAACCCCAGAATTCCGACCGATTGGCTATCGAGAAATGTGTCGATCTCCTCGCGCCGCATGGTCTCCAGGCCGTAGGGCTTGAGTTCCGGAACCGTCATACTAGTCGTTCGAACCCGACAGCCAAAACTCCCGTTCAGATTATCACTTCCCGAGAACGAGTCTCCACTTGACTTCTACTTTTATCTCGCTGGGGTGTCATCGCGAGCCCCAGGAGGCTCGCTACGGTCACCTCCCCCGAGAATAGCTGGGAAGAACACCTACCGCTCGGAGCAGTAGTCGACGAAGTTCTTGAGGATCTGCAGCCCCGTCTCACCGCTCTTTTCGGGGTGGAACTGTGTCCCGAAGACGTTGCCGGCCTCGTTGGCGACGACGCTGGCGAAGTCGGTGCCGTAATCGGTCGTCGTAACCACGGCTTCCTCGTCCTCCGGATCGGCGTAGTAGGAGTGGACGAAGTAGGCGTATTCGCCGTCTATTCCGTCTACCAGTGGGTGTTCGCGCTGGATATCGAGTTCGTTCCAGCCCATGTGGGGGATCTTCCTGTCGCCGGTGAAGCGCCGATTCGCTCCCGGGATCAGATCTAGCCCTTCGACGTCGCCCTCGCCGGCGTGCTCGGCCTCCTCGCTCGTCGTCAGGAGCATCTGCATCCCAAGACAGATTCCAAAGAGCGGTTTGCCTTCGTGGGCGAGATCAACCAAGACCTCACGGAACGGGCCGGCGTTTTCCATGCCTTCGGAGAACGCGCCGACGCCGGGGAGGACGATGCCGTCGGCCGCGTCGAAGTCGGCGGGGTCTTCGCTCAACTCGACGCTTGCGCCGGCGCGTTCGAGGCCGCGCGTGACGCTGCGGAGGTTCCCGAGGCCGTAGTCGACGACGACCACCTCGGCGGTGGTCTGGGACGTGCTGCTCATATTGGTTCCTGGTGGAGTATGCTCAAGGCCCTTTCCGTTCACGTCAGGAATTGCCGTGCTGGACTCCATTCTGGATAGTTGGCTCAGGGCGGTTGCAAGTGCGCCGCACACTCGCCAGGAAATACAGACACCAGCGCGAACATCGACTCAGGAACGTCCTCAGCATACCTGTAAGACTTCGGCTCTCGGAGACAACACCTCCTCGAAAGCCCTCACCACGTCTTCGCGCGGGTCGGCGGCCCGCTCGAACGGTCCGAGAGAGCGAGGCTCTCTCGCTACTCGCGGCCAGTGAGCGGCAGATCTTCGTTCGCTCCGCTCCGCGACTCACTCCGTTCGCCGTTCCGCATCGAGGGCTCCCTCCGGTCACGCCTCCCGCACCTCCTCGGTCGCTCGTCGGTTGACGAGCGACACGCTTTTTGACTGCCCCGCGGTGGCCGGGAGGGCGTTCCATCGCCCGACCCGGGGAAGGGCAGGGTTGCTGTGCTGTTGCGGTAGATACCTGGCGGATGAAAGGGCGAGACTCGCGTGGCGGTGAGTGAACGGAGTGAACGAACGGATGCGCTCGTCAGCAGGGCTCCCACGAACGCAGTGAGTGGGATGCTGACGAGCGTGCGCCAGCGAGTCGAGGGCTTTCCTGTGTGGTTTGCGGTCTATTCCCCGTGTCCTAGCCAGCGAGTCGAGGGCTTTCCTGCGTTGTTCCCGATGTAGTCTCAGTTTCCTAGCCAGCGAGATGAGAACAGTTCAGATCCCGGGCACAACGCGCTAATTCACAGCTTCTCCAGCAGTTTCGAGATTGCCCAGACGACGATCAGAAGCGGCAGAAACGGGAGGAGCAACAGCACCAGCCCCAGAAACACTGTCCAGCCGACGGCGTTCATCCCCGCGTCCTCGTGACTGCTATAGCCCGGCGTCACTGTCCGGATGACTTTCTTCACGACCGGCGTCGATGACTCCTCGGTCGGCTCCGTCTCGGCGGCACTCATGGGTTCAGGTAGGCGGGGTCGGTGCATAAAGACTGGCGCGTACGTGGGCAATACTTTCAACGGGATGGGCGTAGAATGGAATCGCATGGGCGATCCGCCGGCGACTACCGACGAACTGCTGACGGCAGTCCTCCGGGCGTTTCCGGACATCGGATTCGTCATCGCCGAGGACGGGACCTACGTCGAGGTGCTTGCGGGCCCCGAAACCGAAACACTGGGATACGAAGACCCCGAGACGCTCGAGGGCGAACGAATCTCCGATCTCCTCCCCGCGGAGACCGCGACGCGGTTCATGGGTGTCATCGAGGACGCCATCCGGACGGGGGATCTCCAGACGATTCGCTATCCGCTCGAAGTCGTCGAGGGACGGCGCTGGTTCGAAGCCCGCATCGCGCCGATGGAGACGAGCACCGACCGCGAGCACGTCGTCTGGATCTCCCGCGATATCACCGGTCTTCGGAACGAACTGGAGACACAGGCCCGGACCGCCGACGCTGTTATCCAGACGATCGACGACGTGTTCTATCTCGTCGACCCGAGTGGCACGTTGCACCGCTGGAACGATCGACTCACCGCGGTCACCGGCCACACCGACGCCGAGATTGCCGACATGCACGTCGCATCGCTCTTTGCCGACACTGACGCCGCGGATGTCGAGGCGTATCTCGAATCGGTCTTCGAGACGGGCGCTGCTACCACACAGGTGATGGTCGAAACCACGGCCGGCGAGCGGATCCCATTCTCGTTCAGAACCCACGCGTTCGACCATCCCGCACTCGGCAAGGTCGCCTGTGGGATCGGGCGTGATATCTCTGCACAGTGGGCACACGAGCGGACACTCCAGCAGCGGGGTCACCAGCTTCGGCTGCTGAATCGACTCCTGCGTCACGACGTTCGAAACGACCTCACGACGATCCGTGGCGGGATTGAACGTCTCCGGTCGGAAAGCGACGGCCACGACGACGTCCTCGCGCGGCTCGAACGCGCAACGGAACACATCGTCGAGTTGACCGAGACGGCCGGGCGGCTGGCCGATCGGATCGACGCCGAGGACAGCCCACAGTTGATTCCGGTCGATCTCCAACCTGTCGTCGAGATGGCTATCGACGAGGTACGAGAGCGGTATCCCAGAGCGACGATCGACTGTCGCGACAACCCTCCTATCGCCGTGCGTGCCGACAGCCTCCTCGATGCCCTTGTGACGAACCTGCTCGACAACGCGGTCCGGCACAACGATCGGACGGAGCCGACGGTGACGGTTTCCGTCGAGGAACACGCCGAGACGGTTGCGATCGAAGTCGCCGACGATGGCCCGGGACTCTCGGACACGCAGAAGCGGCGGCTGTTCGAGAGCGACGCGACGAGCGGGCAGGCCCCCGAAACTGGGATGGGGCTGTATCTCGTGGACCTGCTGGTCGATCGCTACGGAGGATCGATCACCATCGAGGACAACGAGCCGACCGGGGCGGTATTCGGGGTCGAACTACCGCTGGCGTAGCTATTCGAGGTGGACTGCCGGGCGGAACGGTTCGGCCTGACTGGCCTTGTCCGCGGGATCATGGGGATCCTCGTCCTCGGCGTAGACCTCGACCGCGGCGTCGAACTCGGCGGCGAGGAAGTCAGCGGCGACCTCGTACACCGACTGCTCGTCGATCTCTTCCATCGCATCGAGTGTTTCGTCCTCACGCTCGCGGACGACGCTCACCATCTCCTGGGCGAGGTCGTTGACAGCGTTGCCCTTTTCCCGGAGCGATTCGTTCTGCATGACCTTCCCCATGACTGCGCCGACGTCCGGGCCGGTCTCGACGACGGTTTCGAAGACCGTCCGCTTCCAGTCGGCGGCGACGTACAGCCGGATCGTCTCGGGGTCGGTGTCGGTCACGTCGACGATGTCCGCAACGTCGTCGGTCACGTCGGCGATCAACTGTTCTTCGATCTCGGTTCGTTTCGACTCGAACTCGGGGTCGGGCTCGGGCCAGGCGGCGTCCTCGACGGCCTTGCCGTCCAGCTGTTCGTGGAGCTCGTTGGCCACGAACGGGACGAACGGGGACAGCAACCGCAGTCGGGTCCGCAAGACCTCCTGCAGGGTCCACTTCGCGCCCGCCCGATCGGTGTCGGTCCGGCGACGGTACCACTTCAGGTGCTCGTCGAACTGGTAGAAGGCGGCCTGAGAGGCGCTCCGTGTCTCGAAGCGGTCCATCGATTCGGTTGCCTCACGGATCGTGCCCTGAAGTTTCGAGAGCAGCCAGCGGTCGATATGCGTCAGTTCGTCGCGGGCGTCCTCCGGAACGGCTGTCTTGATGACGTCCTGGGCTCGCGACCAGAACCGTTCGAGCTGGTCGCGGGTGGTCGAGACCTGATCGGCCCGCCAGTCGAAGTCCTGCCACGGCTCCGAGGAATTCAACAGGAAGAACCGCACGGTGTCTGCGCCGTACTGCTCGATGGCCTCACCCGGCAGGACGACGTGGCCCTTCGAGGAGGACATCGCCTCGCCCTCCAGCAGGCCCATCCCCATCACGGTGATCCCCTGTGGCCAGTTGGGCTCGTCGAACAACTCGGCGTGGTGGAACAGGTAGAACGTCAGGTGGTTCTGTATGAGGTCGTTGCCCGAACACCGGAAGTCGACGGGGTACCAGTAGTCCCACTCCTCGCGTAGTTCGAGGGCAGTCTCGTTGGGTTCTCGCGGCTCGGTCCCCTCACCGCTCGAATCCGAGGCGCGTGGCGCCTCGCTATCCCCGACGGCGTCGGGACCCTGGAACAGCGTGTCGAAGAAGTCGTGATCCATCTCCTCGACGGGCACGTCCTGGAGCCGGTGGGCGACGGTGTAGTAGGACATGTATATCGTCGAGTCGCTCAGGGGTTCGATGACGAACTCGTCGTCCCACGGGAGGCGCGTGCCCAGCCCGTAGTTACGAATGGCCGGCCACTCTTCGAGCCAGCCGATAGTGTGGTCGTACTGCTCGCGGGTGCTCTCGGGGATCGCCTCTAACTGCGAGACGGCGTCGTAGGCCTTCTGCTTCCACCCCTCGTCGCTGTAGCGGAGGAACCACGTGTCCGCGCGGGCCACCTCAACGTCGCCGCCACACCGACAGACGACCTCTTCGGTGTACTCGTACATCAGGTCGAACAGGCCTTCCTCGCGGTAGTGATCGCGGAAGCGCTCGCGGACGTCCTCGATGACCTCGCCCGCGAACTCGCCGTAACTGTCCAGCAGTTCGCCAGCGACGAACTCGTCCTGGTAGAGGTCCGCCGTCACGTCCTCCAGTTCGGGGTCGTCGCTCGACTCGATCCCGGCGCTCTGGACGGCGTCTCTCGCGGGGATCTCGCCGTAGCCCTCAATCGAGAGGATCGGGACTGGCTCGATGTCCTCGACTGCGTCGGGATCGATCCCGTACTCGCGCATGCGCTCGTCGTCTGCCTTGGCCTCCTGCAGGGCGACGTAGTCATCCGGGGAGTGGGCCGGGACGGACATGACGACGCCAGTGGCGTTGTCGGCGTCAACGAAGTCAGCGGGCAGCACCAGCACCTCGTCGCCGGTGACCGGATTCGTGACCGTCTGGCCGATCACGTCGGCGGCGTCGATCTCCTCCAGTATCTCGACGTCGCGGGCCTGCAGGTCGAACTTCTCGGCAGCCTCTTTCGAGATGAACCAGATCTCGTCGTCGACCTCGGCGAGCACGTATTCGGCGTCAGGGTTCACGTAGGCGTTGGTGACACCACGGACCGTCTCGGGTCGGAGGGTTGCCATCGGCGCGGTGACATCCCGGCCGTCGATCTCGGTTCCGAACTTGATCAGGGTAAACTCCTGGAATTCGGCGTCTTCACCTTCGAGCAGGTCGTGGGTCGTGACCGGCTGCTCCTCGTTGGTACAGTAGTTGACCGGGTTGAGCCCCTTCTCCAGCAGCCCTCGCTCCTTGAGGGTCTCGTACTGCCAGGTGATGAATTTTGAGTAACGCTCGTCGTTCGTGGTGAATTCGCGCCGCCAGTCGATCGACAGGCCGAGTTGCCTGAACCCCTTCTTGTAGTGGTTCTCGATGAAATATCTGGCATAGCCCATCGGCGTCTCCAGATCCTGCAGGGTGTCCTCGGGGACGTTGTAGGTGTCACGCAGGACCGACATCTGTTCTTCCTCGCCCTCTTTGAGGCGTTCGACGGCCCCGACGATGGGCGTGCCGGTGACGTGCCAGCCCAGCGGGAACAGGACGTTATCGCCCTGGAGTCGCCGATAGCGGGCGTAGACGTCGGGCACGGTAAACGTCCGGCAGTGACCGATGTGCATCCCGCCGCTGGGGTAGGGGTAGGGAACGGTGATGAACGTTGGTTCTGCCTCGCCCTCCTCGGGGTCGGCCTCGTAGCGACCCTGTTCGTCCCACCGGGTGCGCCACTTGTGCTCCAGGGCACCCGGTTCGTACTCGTCGTTGCGTGGCGGAGCGGTCATATGCCACTGTCCGTCGGACTCCCTAAAAAGGACTCTCATAGCGGTCGAACCGTCGGTACGATCCAGGCCGTCGACCCGCCCTTCCGGACGCCGGAGGATATTCAAAGGATCCGTGTGAACCACCCTCACGTGCGACGCAATCAGGGACGTGGGTCCGGATCGGACCGGTCGATCCGGCGCGTCGATTCACAAAACAGCAGTGGGGAACTGTCTCGGACTGCTTCGGGGATCGGTTCTGGCGGGCTCTCCGATAGTCGATCTGACGCGCCACTCGACAGCCAGCTTTCCGGTCGCTCGACAGCCATCGAGACCGACACCGTCTCGGGGACGATACTGGCGGTTCCGCAGGTCGAACTCGGGACGGTCGTCTACGACTACCAGCTCGACGCGGACGAGGGGACCGATCGGCGGCCGCTCGTGCTGTTCGACCTCGAAAACACAGGTCAGAAGCCACTGCGCTGGAACCCCGGCCGGACGCGCTTTCTCGGCACCGACGACTACACCTACCAGTCGGCGACACTCTCGCTCGACCCAGATCAGTTCGGCCCGGGCTGTCACACCCGCTCGGTGACGATCGAACCCGGCCGACGTGCCCGAGTCGTGACGCTGGTCGAGGACCTACCCGATGGCGTCGAGATCGAAGGGATCGTCCATCGTTTGCGGGGCAGTGACACGGGAGATGGACGAATCGAAATCACACTCGCGTAGGACATGGTCGAAGACCTTCACCCCGACGCGGCGACGATGGTCAAGCGACAACAGCGGGTACAGCGCCTGCTGCCCGACCGGAGTGTCCGTGGTTTCCGGTGGATCACTCGTCTGGGCGCGATGTTCCGCGACGCCCCACCGGTCGCACAGGTCGCAGACCGGACGATTCCCGGCCCCGACGGGGAGATGCCGATCCGCGTCTACCGACCCGAGGGCGAGAAACCTTTTCCCACGGTGGTCTTCTTCCACGGCGGTGGGTTCGTCAGCGGCGACCTGGAGAGTCACGACGCACTCTGTCGGTATCTCACTCGTGAGAGCGAGTGCGTGGTCGTCTCGGTTGAGTATCGACTCGCGCCCGAACACCCCTTCCCTGCTGCTGTCGAAGACGCCATCGCCGCCACGGAGTGGGCCGCCGACCACACGGACGCACTGGGTGGGACAGGCGACCTGGCTGTGGCCGGCGATAGCGCTGGCGGCAATCTGGCGGCCGTCGCTGCCCTCGCGGCGCGGGACCGCGGTGGCCCCGACATCGACTATCAGGTACTGCTCTATCCGGGGATCGGGACCAGAGAAGACCAGCAATCAGTGCGGGAACATTCGGGACTCGTCCTCTCGCAGGCAGATCTGGAGTGGTTCAGTGACTGCTACTTCGGCAGCGAGATCACCCGACAGAATCCGTATGCCGATCCGACCAGAGCCTGTGATCACTCGGGACTGCCGCCAGCGACGGTCCTCACCGCGGAGTTCGACCCGCTCCGGGACGGTGGGGTCGCCTACGCCGAGCAACTCCGGGACGCCGGCGTCGAGGTCAGACACGTCGACTACGAGGGGATGATCCACGGGTTCGTCTCGATGACCGACACGATCGGCCGGGCGACCGAGGCGATCGAAGACGTGGCGGGGGATCTGCGAGTGGCGCTCGGTTCGGCGTAAGAATCACTCGGAACGTGGCTCCCGGAGTGGTATAATTAGTGTAGAAATCCGGTGCGGAAATCGATCCACGTCTCCCGTTCGGAGTGACGCGTTCTCCGCCCGGCTACGCTACTCTCAATATGGAACCACTCTTTCATCTCACTCATTGTTGGATATATAGATGAATATTAATAAATGATAAATTGAAAACAAACTTAAGTTAAAGTGTATAGATACAATTTGCCTATGGGCAATAAAAGAGAAATTTCACGTCGAGAATTCGTACAGAGAACAGGCCTGGGAATGACGGGATTGGTGGTTGGGTCCGGAATTGTCAGTGGAAATTTACCAAAGAAAGGAAAGCAGATCCCGGACTTTGATCCCAAAGTTCGATCCGAAGTACGCAAAGCATCGAAAGTGATCCGGAATATCGAAAACCGGGGTCACCTTCAGCGCCAATGGGCCCACTTATCAGACCGACAGCGCGACACTCTTGTGGAAGCCAACGAGGTCGAGACTGTCGAAGTTGTAGTTGAGGAAACGGTCGACCCGGCAATTCGGACGGAGGGTTCCGATTTGACTGTTGGGACTAACAGTCATGTCAGCGAATCGAAAGAAGTCGCTGTTACCACCAGAGCAAAAAACATCTGGGGTGCACTTATAGCCAAGTTCAGGCACGAAGTCTACTGGGAATACAACTATTCCGAAGTTACTTACTTGGATGCATCTCACGAGGGGACGACGCACTGGCCGTTTTGGTCGTTCGCTGGATTATCATCGAAAAGTAGTAGGAGGCGAGGCTGTGCGGCAGAATCGACACGGGTTGGAAAGTTCAACTACTCAGTGACGAAGTATGGTCTTATTCAGCAGAAAAATATGGGGTCAGAGATTGACGTTCAATGCGATGGTGCGTGGACGAAACGGAAGATCTCATAACACGAATACAGATAATGTCAGTAAAACAAACAAACTCCCGATTTGATGGTTTAGACAGTCCAACTAGCTTCGGCCAGACTCGGATTCGAATACCATGACTGACGACCCAGCCACCCCACGACGCCAACGTTGGCGACGAATCGCAGCAGTTCTCGCCGTTCTGGGAGGGGTATTGATGGTCTTTCTCGCACTGGGTCTCGGTGTCGGTGGGAGCGGCGGCATCTCTCCGGGGGCCGTCGTCGTCTTCGCGGCCTTTGTCCTCGTCGGTGGCAGCTTGGCCGGTTGGGGAGCCAGGGAATTGCGTGGATGACTGATAGTGATCGCTGTACGTGTGTTCCGCATCGACCGCACGGAGTCGGGCGGTCGGAGCGGCAAATCGTTACAGCGGCCCGTATCAAAGTGTCGCTATCCCGGTTTCGATCAGATCCTGCAGGACGTCCTCGGCGTGGCCGTCGGGGTGAACACCCTCGTACGTCGCGATGACCTGGCCGTCGACGACGACGAACGTGGTCCGGGCGGCCGCGCCGTTCTCGACAGGAACATCGAACGAGTCGGCGACGTTCCCGTCGGGATCGGCCAGGAGGTCGAACTCGATGCCGTATTCCGCGGCGAATTCCCGGTGGCTCTCGACGTTGTCGGTCGAGACGCCGTAGACTGTGACGCCGGCCTCGCGGTAGGCGTCCAGCGCGGCGTCGAACCCTTCGGCTTCGACTGTACAGCCCGGCGTGTCGTCGCGGGGATAGAAGTAGACGACTGTCGGTCGATCATACTGGCAGACGATCCGCTCGCCAGTCTGGTTCTCCGCGGCGAACGTCGGGGCATCGTCGCCTGGTTTCAGTGGCACGTCCACCTGTGGGTCCCCGAGAGACACAGACGTTTCGGTCCGGCCGGCCAGCGGGACGGGTCCACAGACCCGGCCGCAACCGGAACACACATATCCGTCACTTGCCACAGACTCACATACTAATGAGCGCAGGGAAAGACGCACGACTCTCGCGCATCGGGACAGGGGGGCGACACCTCATCGTTCCCATGGACCACGGGATCACAATGGGCGCTGTCAAAGGCCTCAAAGACATCGAATCGACCATCGACGGGATCACGTCGGGCGGTGCAGATGCCGTCCTCACCCAGAAAGGCTTGGCAGAGCGGGTCCACCCCCACAAGAACGGCGCGGGCTACATCGTCCATCTGAACGGCTCGACGACGATCGGCCCTGACGAGGACGACAAGCGCCTCACCGGGACCGTCGAGGACGCGATCCGTGCGGGGGCCGACGCCGTTTCCTTCCATATCAACGTCGGCTCGGAGTACGAACCCGAGCAGATCACACAGCTGGGCGAACTCACGACCGAGGCCGGACGGTTCAACATCCCCGTCCTGGCGATGGCCTACGCCCGCGGCCCCGGTATCGACGGCTCGGATCCGGAATCGCTCGGTCACGCCGTCCGGCTTGCCGAAGAACTCGGTGCGGACGTGATCAAGACTGCCTACAGTGGCGACGCCGAGAGTTTCCAGCACGTCGTCGAATCGACCGCGAAACCGATCGTCATCGCCGGCGGATCGAAGGGGACCGACGAGGAGACCCTGGAGATGGTCCGCGGTGCGATGGACGCCGGCGCGTCGGGCGTCTCGATGGGGCGGTCGGTCTTCCAGCACGACGACCCCGAGAAGATCACCGCCGCCATCGCTGCCGTGATTCACGACGATGCCAGCGCACTCGACGCGATGGACGAAGCCGGGCTGGCCGTCGAAGCCTGAGAGCGAGATGACTTCGGGCCAGGCCCAATCGCTTCTGGTCTCGATCCCGAATTGTTATCTTATCTCCAACCGATTCTATGATATGAAGTCGCCACCGTCCGTCCTGAATCGATTCTCCGGGGACACACGGTTGTGCGTACTGGTCGGTGCGGTGCTCGGAATTTTGGGCACGGCTGCGATCTCGACAACGAGGACGATCGACACCACGCCGGTCGTGATCGGTGCGGCCGTCGCTGGCTTTCTCTACGACCGGGGAATCAACGGCGGACACCGGATCGGGACGTGGGCCGGCCTGCTCGGAACGCTCACGGCTGCCCCACTGGTCCCGTTGGTGCTGGGGTACTCGTGGCCGTTCGCGCTTTCGGCGGCACTGCTGGGTGTCGTGTGGGTCGTGTTCGGCGTCGTCTTCGGGATGGTCGGTGGCGCTGTCGGTGGCGTCGCCCGGTCGAAACTCGGTCGAGCCTGGCGTGGCTCCACCTCCGTGTGACCGCCTGTCGGTCGTCGGGGACAGGCCTTTGTGCTGGTCGGTCGAAGTGATCCGTCGTGACTGTAACCAGACAGAATGAACTCGATCCAGCGATCGAGACGTGTCCATTCTGTGCGTTCGAGGGGCCACGAATCGCCGTCTACCGCCACATCGAATCTGACCACTCTGACGTCGATCCGGACGACATCTTCAGCGACCAGATCGGCGCGCTCGACTAGAGGATCGTCGCCAGCCCGTCCGGCGAGTCGAACGTATAATCCGGTGTGTGTCCCGGATCCGCAGGCGCGTCCAGGTCGTGTTCGGCCGGGACCCAGCAGGCGTCCAGTCCGGCACGTTTCGCGCCGATCACGTCTGCCCGGTAGTCGTTGCCGACGTACAGGCCGTCCGCTGGGTCGCTGTCGAGTGCGTCCAGCGCCTCGTGGAACGGGTCGGGGCTGGGTTTCGGGGCGGGGCCGTCGCCGGCGTAGACGATCGTCTCGAAGGTATTGTCGAGACCGAGCACGTCGAGTTTGGTCTGCTGCGTCTTGCGGCTGCCGTTGGTCACCAGGCCGACGGCTGCCCGTTCGCGGGCCAGTTCCAGTGCACGGCGTGCGCCGGGCCGCCACTCGACGGCCGCGTCGTCTTTCACGTCGAGAGTCGCCCGGGCGAGTGCGTCGGTGTCGACTCCGTTCGTGTCGACGCGGTCGGCCGCTCGCTCGAACAGCCGCCGGAAGAAGTCGTGATCACTGTCGGCGTTGCCGACCTTGGGCCCGACCTCGCGGATGGTCTGGACGTCACAGAACGGGTCGATCCCCGCTTGCTCGAAGGCCGCGGCGTGGACATCCGCGTCGTCCTGGGTGGCGCGACAGAGCGTACTGTCCAGATCGAAGAGGACAGTGTGATGGGTCATTACACCGTATAGTGGACCGGGGACCAAGAGTCGTCCGGTGGTCGTCAGTTCGGTTCGGTCGTCTGTCTCGCGGTTTCGGTATCGTTCGTGGCGGCTGCACGGGCCCTTTCGAGCCAGGATGGTGGTGTGATCGAAACGTCGGCGCTCGTATCGATCCGGTAGTCTACCGTGTACCGTTGGTTTCCACTACCCAGCGGGTAGGTAACGGTATACTGAAGAGAGTGGATCAGTCCGCGTTTATCGACGACTACCCGGCCGTGGGACGGTGTCTCCGACTCGTTCTTGTGGCGCTCGAAGACGAACCCGACACGGCCGTTGGCAGTGGTTGTCCCGGTGACGTTCCATGATCCGGTATTGGTCAGTAATCCGAGCTGAGACCGTGAAATCGAGCGTTCGACAGACTGCCCCGGATCCTCCAGCCTGACATCGAAGCTGACGTTCGACTCCTCGTCGCGGGTGTAGATGGTCCCATTCGTGACGTAGGACTGGGTGACACGCGTCTCGCGAGTACCGTCGTCGGTGGTTGTCCGCTCAAATGTCGCCAGGGTGCGGCCGGCACGCCCCTGTCGGAAGGTCGTATTGTACACCCCGCGCAGCGACCGAGTACCGTCCTCGGATCTGTACCTGCTCTGATTATGGCGTACCACGAAGTCAACCGACTCGAGGACCGCTGTATTGGCCTCGAGCAGCCGTTGGGGGTTGACGATCCCGCGCTGGTCGGTCCCGGGCGGCATCTCGACCCCCTGGAACGTCGCGTCCGGTCGCGCTGTCGGCGTCTGCGCCTCGGAAGCTCCGCCGGTAAGCGGATCGTCGGAAAGAGTCCGTTCGGTCGTGATTGTCGGTGGCTCGGCGGGACTCACGTCGACCGCGGGGCCGTCGCCCGTCCCGTCGCTCGGTCCAGAACATCCGGCGAGGGCGAGGCCGAGCACACAGACGACAAGAAGGGCAACTCGGCGCATATCTATCCACTTCACGAAATGGTGATAAATAAACACCTGTTCGAGACCCGCGACCAGCGAGCCCAACATGTTGGTAGCAGACTCACCGTGCTCGCGACCCTTCGAACAGATATGAAACACACCGACAGATCCGCGTTCGATCCAGCACCGGACAGCCCCGTTGCACCACTCGTCCCGGGCGTCGTCACAGCCCTCACCATGACCGTCGCGTTCGGCTTGCTCGCGGCCGGGTTCGAGTTCTTCTGGGTTGCGTTCGTGGTGGGGTTTGGTGGTATCATGCCCATCGCGGTCGGGCTGGCCAAACACGCCGAGAGCGAACGTGACAGTGGCGAAAACGCCCAGCGAGACGACGCGCTTTCGGCCCTCCGCCGGCGCTACGCCCGCGGCGAACTCACCGACGCCGAGTTCGAGCGCCGACTCGAACGGCTCCTGGAGACCGAATCGACTCGGGACGGGCACGCGGTCGCCGACGACGCGCGGACCTCACGGCGACCAGTCAGCCAGCGGCGGTCGGAGTGATAGAGCGTCGGTGAGGCGGGGCGATCACCGTCGCAACGTCGGCTCCAACCGCCAGTCTCAAGCGCCCCGACTGCGAGCGTGCCAATATGACACGGACCGTGTGGCTCAAAGCCGACAGCGAGGTCGGCGACTGGGAGACGCGCAAGCGACGGATCACCGCCGGCCTGGAAGCCGGCGTCGACTGGGTGCTGGTCGACAAACACGACGTCGACCGCGTCCGCGAACTCGGCGAAGTCAACGTCGCCGCCTTCGCCGGTGGCGACGTCCACGTAATGGAAGCCGAGGGCGACGAGCCCGAACCCGACGCCCGGATCGTCGGCAAGGACGGCGAGGGCGACGGGACCGTCGACCTCCCGACCGATTTCTCCGGTTCTGCGGACCTCTCTGCACTGCGGGCCGAGGACGGTCCTGACGGCGGCTACGTCCGTATCCTGAGCAAGGACTACGAGGCCTTCGCCGAGGAGGTCGCCACAGAGGCCGACTACACCATCGTCATCGGTGACGACTGGCAGATCATCCCTCTCGAAAATCTCATCGCCCGCGTCGGCGAGGAGACAGATCTGATCACCGGCGTCCAGACCGCCGAGGACGCCCGCACCGCGTACGAGACTCTCGAAATCGGCGCGGATGGCGTTCTGCTCGACACTGACGATCCCGACGAGATCAGAAAGACCGTCGAGGTACGCGACGAGGCCGGCCGCGAGACGCTCGAACTGCAGTACGCCGAAGTGACGGCGGTCGAACAGACTGGTTCGGCCGATCGAGTCTGTATCGACACCGGGAGCCTGCTGGAACACGACGAGGGGATGCTCGTCGGCTCTATGAGTCGAGGGCTCTTTTTCGTCCACGCCGAGACTGCAGAGTCTCCCTACGTCGCCTCCCGCCCGTTCCGGGTCAACGCCGGCGCGGTCCACGCCTACGTCCGGACGCCGGACGGCGGCACGAAGTACCTCTCGGAACTCCAGAGTGGCGACGAAGTTCAGGTCGTCGACAGCGAGGGCCACACCCGCGAGGCCATCGTCGGTCGCGCGAAGATCGAGAAACGACCGATGTTCCGGGTCCAGGCCGAAACTTCCGAGGGCGATCGGATCGAGACGCTCCTGCAGAACGCCGAGACGATCAAGGTCCGCACCCGCGAGGGCCGCAAGGCGGTCACGGATCTCGAAGCCGGCGACGAGATTCTGATCTACTACGAGGATACGGCCCGACACTTCGGCGAGGCCGTCGAGGAATCGATCATCGAGAAGTAAGCGCGCTGTCGCAGCCGCAGGCCCGGCGGGTGATCGCTACGTCTCCTCGGCGAGGGGTTCGGCACACCACGGACAGAAGTCGATGTCCGGGTCATCGAGGGTGTGTCTGCAGGAGGGACAGCGGCGTGTCGGTTCCTCGGACTCCTGGGCGACGGTTTCGTTGTGTCGGTTGGCCAGTGTGTAGGCGTCGAGCGTGCTCAGGAGAGTGAGCGCGAGCATCGTCAGCGACGCGTACAGCGGGAGTTGCCGACTGGCTTCGACTATCGCGTCGACGCTCAGCGTCTCTGGAGCGATGTCCGCCGGAAACAACAGAAACGACGCAGTGACGATCAACCCGAACCACAGCGCCGACCGGAGCCACTCCCGCAGATAGAGATGGCCGACGCCGGGATAGAGCAACGAGAGGACAGCCGCAAGCCACGGCCGCTTTCGCGATTGTGACACTGTATCACTCGAATTCTCGGTCACGCGTTGTTAAGCTTGTCACCTTCGCCCGAAAGCGTCTCGACGAGTCCCCGCAGCGTCGCCAGATCGTACTGTCCCGGTGCGGTCGCTTCGGCCGGATCAACGGGCGCATAGCCGATCCGTGACCCGTAGAGTGGCGCGACCGCCCGGGAGTGGCGGCCGGGCTCGCCCATCGCCATTGTCGCGACGGTGTCGCCCTCGGCGGTCGCCGCGCGCGTCGCGACGAGCAGATCGAGCACGTCTGCTCGCGCCTGAGCAGTCACCGCAATCTTGCCCACGTCGCCGTATTCGCAGGCCTCTCGAAGTGTCTCCTGTAGCTCGCCCATTCCCGGCGTGGACGCGAAGTCGTGGGTCGAGACGACCACGCTTGCCCCGTGTTTGCGAGCGTGCCCAGCCACGCGCTCGCCGGAGACGCCCGGCTGACCGGAGCCGGTCGTCCCCCTCCCACCGTCTCGCATCGTCTTCAGTTCCAGATCGATCGCCTCGACGGCGTCGTACTCGGCTGCGTCTTCGAGTGCGTCCAGTCGCGCCTCGCCGTCCGCGGCCTCACCACCCTCCCAGTCGGCACGGTTCGTGGCGAGGATCGGCAACTCGCCGTCGTAGCTGTCGAGTGCGGCCAGTGGTTCGGCGGCCAGGTCCATCCGGAATTCCACGCAGTCTGCGTGCTCGCGGGCGTCGGGTTCGTCGCTCAGATCGGCCGTCGAGGCCGCCAGCACGAACGAATCGAAGTTCATACCCGGCGTTGTGTGGGCCGGGACAAAAGCCCGCGGTTAGGGTTCGTACGGCTGGTGGGTCGCCGTGTATCCGTCGGCTGTTTCTTCGATTGCGTCGACCGTATAGAGTCGGATTCGGCGTTCCTGATTGGTCTTCACTGGCGTATCGTAGTGCTCGGCTTCGTATTCGAGGTCGCTGTCTCTCTGTCGGTTGACCCACTCGGCGTGGCGGTCGAGTCGCTTGCGAGCCCGAGCCTGTGACTGCGAGACGATGCCGCCGATTCGCTGGTCGAACGACGCCCGGAGTTTGGGATCACGCTCGTAGCCGACGGAGTTTCGGCCAGCGAGCATCGCCGCCAGCGACGTTGTCCCCGTCCCCCAGAAGGGGTCGAGAACGGTATCGCCGTAGACCGAGAACATCCGGAGCAAGCGCAAGGGAATCTCGACGGGAAACGCACCCGACCGGTCCCGAACACCCTCGTCGAGATCCTGAATAGTTCCACGAACGTCGGTCCACAGATCCGAGAACCAGCGGTTGCGTTCCTCCCAGAAGTACGCGCTCTCGTAGCGGCGATCCGCACCGGCCGGGAACGAGCGGCGTTCGCCGTTGCGAAAGAGCAGGATCGACTCGTGTTCCAGCGTCGGGTAGGCGTTGGGTGGGATCATTCCCGAGCCCATGAACTTCGCGCCGCTGTTTGTGGGCTTGCGCCAGAGGACGTCCGGCAGGGCGTCGAAGCCACGATCCCGAAACCGACTGGTGATCTCGGCGGCGTTCGGGTACTGACTGAAGCGGTCGACGTTCCGGGTCGCATCGCCGACGTTGATGGCGGCGATTCCGCCGGGGACGAGGACGCGCCGGACCTCCGCCCAGACCGTATCGAGCACGTCGTGCATCAACTCGAAGGCTCGATCGCCGTCGTTGTCGTCTAGCGCTGCGCCGATCTCGGGGTCGAGGTCAGCGAAGATGTCGTCCCACATTTCGATCATCGGATACGGGGGTGAAGTGACGACTAGCTCGACGCTATCTTCGGGGAGATCGAGGTTGCGAGCGTCGCCCGTAACGATCCGATGGGTCGTCTGCACGTCTCGGGGGTAGAGTGGGGGCTTTAGGTGTGTTATGATTGCCCCTCAATTCGGCGCGTCGGCACTGGCTGGCAGCGTCAACACGACGACTGCACCGCCCGTTTCGCGGTTCGTCAACGAGACGCCGCCGCCCAGTAGCGTGACGACCCAGTAGACGAGCCAGAGCCCGAGCCGATCACCGTGCTGGAGCGGTGTCTCCGCCCCGTGACGAAGCATTTCGATCAGCCGTCGCGCTGTTCGACCTCCTCGCGAACCATCGAGGCGAACTCGGCGGGTGACTTTTCGAGGGCTTCGACTTCTTCGATTACCAGCAACCCGCGGTCGAGGAGGACCGTGTCGAGTCCGTCGATTCCAGTCACGATCCGTTCGACGGCAGCGTCACTCATTGCTCTCATCTGCGGGCCCGAGATCGAGCTGGCGGAAGACGGCGGCGGCGTCGAGGCTATCCATCTCGGTCACGAGCTGGTGGGTCTGGGTTTCGAGCGCTTCGATCCGGCCGAGGAGATTCTGGTAGTCCCTGTTGGCCGCCAGTTCTTCCGGTGGTTTCTGCTCGGTCAACGCTGCTTTCTTCGAGACGGCCGAGAAGAGTTCCGAGAGCGCCTCCTCGTAGTCTTGCCGGTCCAGCAGCGATTCGACTGTCTCGACGATGTCGTCCTGTGAGACGGGTTTGCAGAGGTAGTCGTCGAACCCCATCTCGATGATGTCGAAATCGGGTTCGACGGCGGTCACCATCGCTATCTGGCAGCCGATCTCCCGTCTCTCGATCTCTTCGAGGACCGCGTCCCCGGAGAATCCGGGCATCTGTCGGTCGAGCAGGACGATCGAGATGTCCGCGTCGAGTTGATCGAGCGCGCCGTCACCGTCGTAGGCGATTCGAGTCGTATATCGTCCTGAGAGCCAGGCAGCGTAGAGATCAGCCAGGCCGCGTTCGTCGTCGACGACGAGAACGATCGGGTCCGTTGTCGAATCAGTCATTACCAGCCCTACGACTGGGAGCCCGAAGCGTCTCGTTGCTAGTCACGCAGTAATCTCGGCCGGGCGTCTCTAGGTACCTAGAAGTGCTACAGCGAGTCAAGCACAGCCGAGATCAGTTTCCGTTCGGCTGCTCGAAGGTGATACTGGAACGTCGAAGCGGCGATATTCCGCGTTCCGGCGAGTTCTTCGCTGGTCGCGTCCCGTGGCCACTCGAAGAAGCCGCCGTAGTATGCCGTCTGCAGGGCGTCGAGCTGCCTGTCCGTGAGTTGCTCGACAAGCCGGTCGTGGAACGTCTCACAGGTGTCGACCGGTGCGGTCTGCTCGCGGCGGGCCAGCAACTCGGTTTCGGGATAGGTGTGCTGGAGTTCCTCGACGAGCGTGCGGACGCTCACGTCGCCCGTCAGCACAACCGACAGCCGCGTCTCTCTGTCTTCGGTTGTCAGCGATCGAAGCCTGGCATCCAGTCCCTGGAGAACTTCGACGAGCGGCGGGACGGCGATTCGGACCTGGTACAGTCCAGACTCCGCCTCGGCTGCGAGTTCCTGTGCCGAGCGGACGGCTTCCAGGGCCTCCAGTCGGTCCACGGCGTCGTCGACGATCTCCCCCCGGAGTCTGAGGAAGGCCCTGAGACCGCCGTCGTCGTCGGGAATCGCCCCCTCGAATTCGATGGCACAGCCCAGTTCCGCAGCGATACGGTTAGTGAACAGTCGCTCGTCGTCGATCGACAGATCCACCTCGACCCGCTCGCCGGTCACGATCGCGTCGACGCGGTCGACGTTCCGAAGCGCGTAGCCGATCGTCTGACCGAGCTCCGTCAGGACGGCCTGTTCGCGCTCGTCGAAGATATTCCCGTCTTCAGCGTGGATCACGAGCACGCTGTCGATTGTCTCTCCGCGAACCACCGGGACCGCTGCGATCGAGCGATAGCCCTCCCGCAACGCATCGCTGCGGTGCGGTTTCCACGCTGGGGAATCGAGGACGTTCTGAGCTACCTGTACTGACCCCGTCCGAAACGCGGTTTCGACCAGCTCCCGAAGGGGGGCTGCTGACTCGGATGCGCCGAGGTGGTCGACGAACTCCGGACCGGTCCCACACCACTCGGTCGGGCTTACGGTCCCGTCGGTTGGATCCCTGTCACCGATCCAGGCGAAGGCGTACTGGTCGGTCGCCGCGAACTGCTCGCAGACGCCGGCTCTGATCGCCGATCGATTCGTCGAACGAACGAGGGTCTGGTTGATCTGGCGGATGATGTCGTTGAGTCGGTTTAGCTGTTCGAGCGCCTCGTTCTGGCGCTGTAGCTGCTGTTCACGTTCGAGCAATGTCGCTTCTCTGGCTGCCCGATCGAGCGCCGTGTCCAGATTCTCCCTGATGAGGCCCGCGATCTGCTGTCCGGCTGCATCGAGCGGTTCGGCCGCTGTCGAGCCAGCGACGAGGGCGCCGTGGGTCTCGATCGGGAGGACGAGCACCGAGTCCAGTTCCAGCCCAGCGAAGGTCCCGACTGACTCACCGTCGACGACCTGCTGCTCGCCGTCGACGAAGGCGTCCCAGATCGGCCCTTCGCCGGACTGAGTGGGGGGCGTTTCGTCTACGGACGCCGACCAGGCCAGCGGAACGAGCGTGTCTGCCCCGTTGAACTCGTAGACGACCGAGCCGTCCGCGTCGAGCAGTTCGTCGGCAGTCTCGGCGGCGATTCCTGCGATTTCTCCCCGCCCCTCGGCCCGCGTCATCGCCTGCATCCGGTCGTGCAACCGCGTCAGCATCTGCTCGTGGCGGTACCGGTCGGTGATGTCTTTGATGACGGTGAGGACCGCCGGCTCGCCTTCGTAGGCGATCGGCCGTGATGTCGTCTCGATGTGGCGGATCTCTCCAGACACCGTCTCCATTGTCCGCTCGTCGCTCGTTACCTCTATTTTCCCTCGCTGAACCCTGGCGGCGGTTTCGAGCGTTTCCTCGACCTCGTTTTCTGGAACGAAACTGCTGATGCTCGTTCCCAGTAGTTCCTCCCGTTCGGTCCCCGCTACCAGCTCGACCATCGCGTCGTTGAGATAGACGATCTCGCCGTCGGCGTGGACGAGGATCGGCCCGGGCGACATCTCGACGAGCGTCCGGTAACGGCGCTCGTTCTCCCGGAGGCGTTCTCTCGCCTCACGCAACTCGGTGATGTCGACGACGACTGCCTGTCCGACGCGCTCGCCCTGGTACCAGCCGGCGGTCGTCTTCACCTGGACGTGGCGAATCTCGCCGTCGTCCCGAACGAGCCTGAATCTGGTCGGCCCGACCGTCTCTCCGTCCTCGATCACGTCCTCCAGTTCGACCTCGGCGATGGCGTGATCGTCGGGATGGATGAAATCGAAGATCGATCGTCCCCTGAGTTCGTCGAGACTGTCGAGGCCGAGCAACTCGATCACGGCGTCGTTGCCCCAGACGGTCGTCCCCTCGGCGTCGAAGAGATTGATCGGGGCCGGCGAGTCCTCGACGAGGTTGCGATAGCGCTCCTCTTTCTGCCGGAGTTCCTGCTCGCGCTCCGTGCGATCGGTGATGTCCTGGCAGATCCCTTCGAGGTATTGCTGCCCGCCGACGTCGATCAACCGGAGCGTCGTCGAAACCCAGATTTCGTCCCCACCGAGCGTTCGGAGTTCGACTTCCTGATCTCGGATGATACCCTCGCGCTGTAGCGTCTCGACGAAGTCGTCTCGCCTGTCGGGCTCAGCGTAGAGCTCGTTCGCGTCGGCGGCCAACACCTCCGTCTTTGAGTCGCCACCGACCAGCGAGACGAACGCGTCGTTCACGTCCACGAACTGCCCGTCGAGTGTCGACCGGAACGCGCCTACAGAGAGCTGTTCGATGATTGATCCAGCCCGTTTACCTGTCCACTCGCCCTCGGGCGGATCCGGATTGGCTCTCGCCCGTGCCCGGTCGATGGCGTTGCGGACACGCGTCTCAGCTACGAGCGCGGCGTCGCCCTCGGCGTCGCGTTCGACAACGTCTGTCGCACCGTGCTCGATCGCCTCGCTGGCGGTCACGTCACAGTCCGCAGTCAGTACTAGCACGAACGGGATGGAAGGATCGAGGTCGCTGACAGCGTCCAGAAACGTCAGCCCGTCCATCTCCGGGAGGTCGATGCTGCTGAGGATACAGTGGATATCTCCATCAGTGCTGAGCACGTCGATCCCCTCCTCAGCGCATGGTCTGGAAACGACGTCGAGACGGTCGTTCCAGTCTCCGATCGCGGTCTCGGTACCGGGATTGAGGTCGGTACCGACCCGGAGGACCCGAATCGGGGTTGCCATACTGTACGGATGTGCCCCATGAAGTAGAAGGTGCGCCCTACGAGCAACCGTTCCGAACAGCCCGCTATCGAGACGCCACGCCGGTTATTTCGACCCGTGCGCCACCGTCAGCCCCATCACCGATCGTGAGTTCCCAGCCGTGAACCTCGGCTATCTGTTCGACGATCGAGAGTCCGAAGCCAGTCCCGTCCTCTGTCGTCGAATAGCCGAGTTTGAACAGGTTCTCACGGGCATCCTCGGGCAGCCCGACACCGTCGTCTTCGACAAAGAATCCGTCCTCGATTTCGCCGACTGTAACGGTCACGTCCCGACCACCGTGCTCGACGGCGTTGCGGATGAGGTTTTCCAGCAGTTGCTGGAGACGGCTCCGATCGGCTTCGATCGTCACGTCAGTCAGCGTCCGGTGTGTCGCTGCCGCGGTTTCGACGTGTTGCCAGCAACTCTGGACGACTGTTTCCAGATCTACCGTCTCCAGATCACTCACTTGTCCACCCTCGCGTGCGAGCGACAGCATGTCGTCGATGAGTGTTTTCATCCGGTCGTGTGCGTGAGCCACGCCCTGAAGGTGGTCGCTGTCACATTCCTCACGAGCTAACTCGAGATGTCCGTCGGCGACGTTCAACGGGTTTCGAATGTCGTGTGAGACAGCACTCGCGAACTCGTCGAGCCGTTCGTTTTGCTCTTCTAACGTTTGCTCGTACCGTTTCTGATCGGTGATGTCCTGCGCAGCGCCCCGGAGCGTCACGACAGTTCCGTCCTCGACGGCCGGAACCCCTCGTACCCTGAGCCAGCGAACCTCGCCGTCCGGTGTTCGAAACCGAACGTCGACGTCGAACGGCTCACCATCTTCGAGGGCAGCCTCGACAGCCCCCTCGATGATCGGCCGGTCGTCCTCGTGATAGATGTCGAGTGCTTCCTCCAGCGGTGGTTCCTCGTTGTAGTCGACTCCCAGCAGCTCGAAGAGGTTCTGGGTCCAGAAGACCGCCATCGTCTCGGTGTCGATTTCCCAGCCGCCGACATCGGCGATACGTTCGGTCTTCTCGAAGAGGTCGCGCACCCGTTCGAGTTCGTGTTCGCGTTCCGTGCGGTTGGTGATATCGCGAGTGAAACCGCCGATGTGTGTGACTTCACCGTCGGCGTCCGTGATCGGATCTGCTTTGACCCACACGTGGCGATTATAGCTTTCACACTCGTTTACTCGATACTCGATATCGATCGACTCGCCGTCCGAGAGTGTCTGCATCGCTCGCCGAACGTACTCTCGATCGTCCGGGTGGACTGCCTCGAGAAACGCCCTGGGATCTGCTTCGAGGATTTCGCGTGATTGTCCGTAGATCTCTTCGTAGGCGTCGGTGACGAAGACGAGGGTCTCCCAGTCGTGCGAGAAGAGCCAGAGCACGTCCGTCGCACGGTTGGCCAACTCCGAAAACAGGTGCTGGACCTCTCCCATCGTGGCCCGTGCGCGCTCGCGTTCGACCACGTTGACGATCCGGTTGGACAGCACGGTATACTGGTCTGTCCCACTCCCTTTCTGGAGATAATCGGTCGCACCGGCTGTGATCGCGTTGCTGGCGATCTCTTCGGATCCCTTGCCCGTGTAGAGAATAAACGGGAGGTCCGGACGCCTCGAACGGATCGTTTCGAGAAACTCGATGCCGTTCTGCCCGGGCATGCCGTAGTCCGAGACGACACAGTCGAACTCGCGTTCGGCAAGCAGATCGAGGCCGTCACTGGCGTTTGTCGCTGTCTCGACCTCGAGTCGGTCGTCCGAACGTTCGAGAAACGTCGCGACTAGTTCACCGAGGTCAGGTTCGTCGTCGACGTGTAACACCCGAATCCGATCGGGCGTCGGCGGTGAGACGGCGATGCCGTTCACGCGTATCTCTCCGGGGAGTCACTCACGTGGTCACGCATCATGAGTCGAGCGATCTGTGACTGGATAGGATGGTTCAAAGAAGCGGGGGCTTACTCCAGATCGAGTCGGCTGATCATGCTCTGAACCTCGTTGACCTTCGCAGCCTGTTGCTCGTTGGCGGCGGCGATCTGCTCGATCTCGTTGGCGACCCGGTCGGCGGACTCGGCGGTCTGATCGACCATACTCGCCACTTCCTCGGTCGAGGCGGCCTGGTCGTCGGTGGCCTCGGCGACCTCCTCGGCACCCTGGGCGGCCTCTTTGACGGCCTGATCGATCTTCTTGAGGATCTCGACGGCCTCGCCAACCTGGTCGATCCCCGACTCGACCTGCTCGTTGGCCTCGTGGATCGACTCGACGGTGTCCTCGGTGTCGCTCTTGATGTCGCTCACCATCGCCTCGATCTCGGCGGCGTTCTGCTGGGATTCCTCGGCCAGCGATTTGACTTCGTCGGCGACGACCGCGAAGCCTTCACCGGCCTCGCCCGCTCGCGCGGCCTCGATCGAGGCGTTCAGCGCGAGCATGTTGGTCTGGTCGGCAATGTCGTTGATGACGTCGACGATCTCGTCGATCTCGTCGATCCGATCCCGAAGATGGATGACGTCGTCGCTCACGTCGTCGTTGGCCTCGTCGACGGCCTCCATCGCCGTGATCGCCTCGTCGGCGACGTCTCGGCCCTGATTTGCCAGCTGGCGGGCCTGCTGGCTGACGGCTTTGACTTCGTTGGCGCTGGAGGCGACCTCCTCGACGGTCGCGCTGAGGTTCGAGACCTCGCCCGCGACTTCCCGCATGTTGTCTGATTGTTCCTGTGCGAGATCGCTGATCTGCTGGGAGCTCTGGGAGACGTTCTCGGAGGCGCGCAACAGTTCGTCGATCGCGCTGCCGAGTTCGGCCGCATCGACATCGGCAGTGCTCGCGGCTCCGAACCCATCGCCGGAGCCACCCGTATCTGAAGCCATATATCTCTCCACGGTAGCGCCGGAAGATTAAACGTGCCCCCTCAGTTATCACACCTGATCACACCACTTTTTACAGTTCGGGGGTTTCCTCGCGCCGTAGGCGCTGCGGGAACAGCGTTGCGGCGGAGCCGCAACGTCATCCGGTTGCGGGCCAGCGGCCCGCAACCCGCGCAAAAACTTGGGGAAAAACACCCGGACGCTCCTTTCAGTCGCGTCCGGTGAAACCCCTCACTGCGTTCGGCGTATGCTGGTGCTCGCGAGTCGCTAGCGCTCCTCGTTCGCGATTCCGAGAGCCTCGCTTCGCTCGCCTCTCGCTAGTCGTCCGCTGTCGCGGCGTCACCCGCAACGACGTCGATCTCGCCAGCGTCGAGCTCTTGCTCGATCTCGCGGGCCGCTTTGACCATGTTCTCCATCTTGCCGTAGGCGATCTCTCGGGGCAGGAGCTTGACACCGCAGTCCGGTGAGACGGTCAGTCGCTCGGGCGGGACGACTTCCAGACCCTTCTTGATGTTCTCCTTGATCTCCTCGACGGACTCGACCTCGGCGGTGTGGACGTCGACGACGCCCATCGCGAAGTCTTTCGTGAACTCGTCGTTCTTGAAGACGTCCAGTTGCTCGTAGCCACCGTTGGCCAGTTCGAGGTCGTACTCCTCGACGGGGTAGTCAAGAATCTCGGGGTAGATCCGCGAGTAGTCACCGTAGCAGACGTGCAGGCCCAGGCGCACATCCTCGGGCACGTCGTCGACGATCCGTTCGAGCGCTTCTCCGACGATGGCGTGGTCATCCGGCGTCGTCGCAAGCGCGGGTTCGTCGATCTGGATGTAGCGCGCACCGGCGTCCACGAGCGCTTCGATTTCCTCGTTGACCAGATCCGCGAGCGCGTAGGTCAACTGCTCCTCGTCGTCGTAGACCTCGTTGAAACTCCAGGATGCGAGCGTGTAGGGCCCGGTGATCGGCACCTTCACGGGGGCGTCGGCGACATCGTTCGTAAATTCGAACTCCTCGACGAGCCACTGCTCGTCGTACTCGACCTCGCTCACGACGCTGGGCTTGTCGAAGTAGTTGTGACCCCACACTTTGACGCGGCCGTTGAAGTCGTAGCCGTCGATCCGATGGGCGAAGTATTCGACCATCTCGTTGCGCCGCATCTCGCCGTCGGTGACGACGTCGACATCCGCTCGCTCGTGCTCTTCGGTGATGAGTCGGGCCGCGTCGTCCTTGGACTCTTCCCAGTCCTCGACGTCGAAGTCCGAGTCGGGATCCTCGAACAGTTCGCGGGCGCGGTCGTGCCACTTGGGCTTGGGGTAGGAGCCGACGACGGTCGTCAGCAGGAAGTGGTCGTTCTCGTGATCCTCCGGTCGGAATTGCTCTCGTGTACTCATGCTTGCACCTCCTCAACCTCGGCCACACTGGCCAGGGCCTGCAGCTTCTCCTCGAACTTGTTCACCGGCAGGTAGAACAGCTCGGTGTTGGGCGTCGCGTAGATCGTCTCGAAGTCGTTTGCGGTCTGCTCGTCGACCCACTCAATCCGCTCGCGAATCTCGCCCGGCGTCTCGACCAGCGTGTTCTGGCCGTCCACGAGTCCGAGCGCGATGTCGTCTTTGGTCCCGTACTCGTTGATGTTGTACAGATTCGCTTCGTGATCGGCCACGAAGTCGTAGCCCACGGCGTCGATGTCGGCGTCCAGCAGGTGGGCGTGGACCTTCTCTTCGAGTGCGCCCCAGTAGGTCTGGACGACGACCTCGGCGTCGGCGGCGCTGGCGACCGAATCGATGGCCTCGCTGGCGCGCTCGTCTTCGCCGTCGTCGGGTGCGTCGGTGACGAGCGACGGCTCCAGCAGGAACAGCGTCTCGACATCCGGAAACTCGGTGACTTCTTCGCCGAGGAACGACGCGACGGCGTCGAGAAAGTCAGCGTCGTCCTCGTAGTGCTCGTCGGTCGCCAGATCCGCGAGCGAGTAGGGGCCCGGCAGCACGGCCTGGATATCCTCGTCGTCGACCAGATCGGCCGCCGCACCGAGGTCGGCCGCGACGTCACCGCCGTCGTTCGAGAGCGAGTCGGTGACGACCGGCTCTCGATAGAAGTTGTTGTTGTCGTAGTAGCGCACGATCCCGCGGGTATCGACGCTGTCGTGGACCGCCAGCGGGTGTGCCAGCATGTCGTCCCAGCGCAGTTGCCCCTCGACGATCCGATCCAGACCAGCGGACTGCTGGCTCTCGATCACGTCTTCGCGCGCGTCGTCGTAGACGTTCACGATCTCCGCACCTTCGTCACCGCTGATCAGGTCGTCCTTCTGGTGGCCTTTCAGCCCCGAAAGGTCGTCTTTCGCCCGATCCGGCAACGGATACAGACCCAGTGTCGTGGATACGATGTCCGTCATTAGCGAAGGCTACGAAATGACGAGCTTTAATATTTACTACTTCAGAAAATGCCCGGTGGTAATTATCCCTGGAATTCGTCGACGAGGTGGTCCAGTTCCTCGCGTTCGAGCAGGGCCAGCAGGTCCTCGCGTTCGAGGAGTTTGACGTTGTGTTCGCTCGCGCGCTCGCGGACTGGCTCGGGGACCGACCCGGTCGTCACGAGTGCGGCGACGTCGGCGCGGTCGACGTTGGCGCGGTCTGTCGCGCATCGGTCGACGACCGTAGTGTCGAGTTCGCTGTCCGGGGAGTGGACTGCCCAGACGAGCATGCGGAGTTCGACCGGTTGCTCACGAGTGGCCATCACGTCGTACTGGTCGACCGATTCGGTGAACGCCGTCGTCTGCCAGTCCAGTTCGCGCCAGACGTCGGCGATCAGGCGGGTGAACGATGACTGATCGAGCGCTGCCACCTTCTCTTCTGGCGATTCAGGGTCGCCCTGCTCGCTGTCGGCTGTCGCTCCTGTGGCGTCGTCCTCGCTGACGGCCACCTCCTGGACTGTCGTCGTCCCAGCGACGACCCCATCGGTTGGCTCGGCCGATTCAGTGCTCGCTGGCCCGGCCGCCGTCGCGACCTCGCCGCTCACGCTGGCCGCGTCAGCTGTCACCGCGGACCCGTCGTCTTCGACTCTGGCGCGCTGTTCGTCGACTGTTTCGGCCCAGGTATCGATCGTCTCGACGCGGTCGGGCACCAGCTCGCGGGCGACGTCGCGCGCCGCGTCGAGTTGCTCGGTGGCCCGATCGCACTCTGCGAGGGCCTGCTCGGGTCGGTCACGGACGGCCAGGCGATCGGCCGCGACCAGCGATTGCCTGACCGCGTCGAGACGGGCGGCGACGATTTCGTCGACGATGCCGACGATCCGCTCGCGGATCTGTTCGGGGTCGCCCTCGAAGGTCGCCTCCGGGCCCCAGCACAGCCCCAGCAGGTCGCGCTGGGTGTCGAGTGCGCGCTCCAGTGCTGCTGCTCGATCCTCGGGGTCGTCGTTCGTACCGGCATCTTCGAGTGCGTCGGCTGCTACCGCAGCGGGTGCGCGTTCGAGCGCCGCTAACTCGCGTTCGATCTCGGCCCGCCGATCTGCCAACTCTTCGTCGCTGGGTTCGTCGGCGTCGATCGCCATCGCTCGCTCGCAGGCGTCGCTGGCGCGCTCGAAGTGGTCGTGTGCCGTGCGGTACTGCCTCGATTCGCTGGCGTCCCGCGCCAGTGTGAGTTGCTCGCTGGCGACGCCTGCGTGGACCCGCCGCTGAATGGTCCGGATCGACGCCTCCCGGCGTTCGAAGTCGGCGTTGGCGACCACACCACGCCCAATCTCGAACGTCGATAGCTCCTCGCGAGCGTGCGCGACGACCGAGATGGCGTCGTCGGCCAGTTCGAGCGCTCCCTCGTGGTCGTCGGTTTCGAGACGGTCCTCTGCCGCCGTGATCCGTTCGTCGACCTCTGCCAGCAGTCGGTCGGCCTTCGACCAGGCCCGTTTGGCGTGCTGGAGATACGACGTGACGGGGGCGAGGTCGTCTCGACACGGGATCGACCACTGCTCGCCGGCGTCGGTCTCGACGACCAGCGCCCCACCCAGAAAGCTACTCTCGGTGTCGACGCCGGTGATCGTCGACAGCGGGACTGAGACGATCCGATCACCGCTGTCACCCGCTCCGCCGACTGCGATCAGCAGCCGCACGTCGGTCACTGCGACCAGTGTCCGGTAATTTCTACCCGGCTTGTAGGTCTCGCTGTCGCCTCCGCGATCGACGGTCACCCCACCGCGCTTGTTCATGATGACGAACGCCACCTGTTCGTCCTCGCCGACCGACGCCGAGATGGGGCCCTCGGCCAGGTACTGCCCGCTCAAACGGTCGTCGGCCACAGCGTCGAGATCCGATTTTCCTGCTGCGTGAACGTCGATGACTGTCCCCATGCCCGGCTCCGTACTTTCCTATAGTGACATCCAGACTACGTAACATCTGTGGAACAGATCAGACACGTTCGGCCGGAAATAATCGGGCGAGTGTCTCACAGGCGGAGTTCGAGGACAACCAGCCGTTCGAAGGGGTGGGACTCATCGGCGACTTCTCGCGTGCTGAACCCGGCTTCGGTCGCCAGTTTCTCTACGGCGTCGACGTCCGTGAGCGTGCTCACGAGCAGGAGGACGTGCCCGTCCGGCGCGAGTACGCGACTGACTGTCTCCAGGAAGGGTTCGATCACCTCGCGGCCGTTCTCGCCGCCCGAAAGTGCCCGTTCCATCCAGTCGTTCATCGCCTCTTCCGGTGGCGTCGGCAGATAGGGCGGGTTGAACGTCACGAGATCGAACACCGATTCCCGAAAGGGGTCGGTGAGGTTGGCCTGGACAACCGAAATGCCGTCCTCGTGTGCCTGCTGGCACGCCAGCGGATTCACGTCGGTCGCGACGACATCGGCACCGGCCTCGATCAGTGCAGTTGCGACGTAGCCCGAGCCGGTCCCGACGTCGAGTGCGCGCTCGTCTGCGTGGACGCTCTCGCGGGCAGCCTCGGCCAGTAGATGTGAGTCCTCGGCTGGCTGGTACACCTGTTCGAGGTCACGACGCTCGGCCAGCGACGGCATCTCCCCGCTCCCGTCCCCCGTCATTCCGCTTCACCCGATTCGGAGACGGCCCGGTTCTCGCCCCGTAACTGCAGCCCCTCCTGTGGGCGACTGCTGAGGGTCCGCTGGGGGAACGGGATCGTCATCTCGTTCTCTTCGAAGGTGTCTTTGACGCTACTCACGATGTCGGTCTGGGCGGTCCAGCGCCGCTGGGCCGTCGGGTTGTCAACCCAGAACCGAAGCTCCATGACGACTGCCGAGTCGCCGAATCCCGTGAGGACGGTCCTGGGCTCGGGATGGTCGCGGATTTCCTCGCTGTCGAGTTCGCGCATAGCCTCGCTCGCCAGCTCGCGGGCTTGCTCGATGTCCTCGTCGTAGTCGACACCCACCTCGACGTCGATCCGGAGGCGGCCCCGTCGCGAGCGATTGACGAGACTTTTCGAGGTGACGACGTCGTTGGGGACAGTGACGTACTCGCCGTTGAACGTTCGAATTTCCGTATTGAAGATCGAGACGTCGGTGACGACACCCTCGTGTTCGTCGACGGCGACCCAGTCGCCGATGTCGAACGGCCGACCAAAGAGGAGGACAAAGCCCGCGAGTACCGACGCCAGTGTCTGGCGGGCCGCCAGCCCGACGACGACCGACAGGAAGCCGGCCCCGAGCAGGATATCCGAGAGATTGAGCCCCCAGATGGCGAACCCGACAACGATCGCCAGCAGGTACAGCGAAACCTGTAACACGCGGTAGGTGACCTGGGACTGATGCCGGGAGAAGGCGTCGTGCTCCTCGAAGACGACGTCGATGACGCGTTTGACGAACACGGTCCCGGCCCACGCACCGAGCAGCAGAAACAGCGACACGAGCGTCCGAACGCCGGTTCGAGTGCTGGGATTGAACGCGTCCGAGATCGCCTCGGCCTGGGCTGTCGCGTCCCAGATGTTCACCACGGCGGCGATCGCGGCCACCGAGAGCGCGACGATGAGTGCGGCCTGGGCCGCTTCGAGCATGGCACCCCGGGGGTCGTAGCGGTCGCGAAGCCACATCCCAACCTGCCGGATCGCCCAGCTCGCTGCGAGGACCCCCACGACGAGCGCTGCCGTCCCCAGCCACCGCTCGGTTGGCGTCGAAAAGAACTGGCCGCCGATAGCGAGCGGGACATTGACAGGTGCAATCCGGGCCGCGCTCACGGTTCGCCCACCTCGACCGCGAGGCGTGCCAATTTCGCGAATTCGGCGGGCGTGACGTCACCTGCCCGTTTGCTCATGAGCGATTCGTCGGCGGCTTCGACTACCGCGTCGGGATCGTCCAGGCCCGAGATGTGGCCGGTGTTACGGATCGCGTTGCGCATCGTCTTCCGACGCTGGGTGAACACGGCCTTCACGAAATCCATGAACACCTCGTCGCCTGGAACTTCATATTCGGGGTCGCGGGGCAGCGCCCGGACAATCGCGCTCTCGACGGCCGGCGGCGGTGAGAACGCTTCCTTGGGCACAGGCTCGACCACCTCGATGTCGGCGTAGTGGCCCGCAGTGACCGACAGCCGGCCGTACTCGTCGGTCCCGGGGTCGGCGGCCATCCGTTCTGCGAACTCCTGCTGGAACATCAGGATCAGCGGGACGCCACGGGGCAACAGCCGGAAGGCGATCTCGCTGGAGACACCGTAGGGGAGGTTCGAGATCGACGCCGTGAAATCAGGTAGGTCGACGTCCAGCGCGTCACCTTCGACCACAGTTAGGCGGCCAGCGTCGATCTCGTCGACGAACTCCTCGCGGAGGAACGCCGCGAGGTCGGGGTCGCGCTCGACTGCGGTGACGTGCTCGGCCACCGCGAGCAGCCGATCGGTGAGTGCGCCGTTTCCCGCGCCGATCTCCAGGACGTGACTCAGGTCGGCGTCGATACGGGTCGCGTAGCTCGGCAGGCGATCGAGCACGCGGTCGTCGACCAGGAAGTGCTGGTCGCGGTTCGGATCGCCGCGCACATCGGCCCGAGCGAGCAGCGCGTCCGGATCGCGAAGATCAGCCTCATCCATACTACTCGCTCTCACGCTGGGCGAAGATACGATACTTGAGATCGTCCTCTTTCAACTCTTCGAGGATCCGCTCGGCCAGCACTTCTTTGGGGTCGTGCAGGCCGCTGACGCGCGCTTCCAGATCCTCGAAGCTCTCGAATGGGCGGCGCTTGCGTTTGTCGAGGATGTTGTTGCGAAGCTTCTTGCCGATTCCCGGCAGGAGGTTCAGCGCGTGTAGCCGGGTCGTGATCGGCTGGGCGTCGTTGTAGAAGTCGACGAACCGCTGGGTGTCGGCGTCGATGATGTCCTCGATCACGTACTCCAGTTCTGACTGGGCACCGCCCGGGATATCATCGTAGTCGACCTCGTGGAGCCGTTCGACGCCGTCACCGCGGTCGACTGGGACACGGTCGCCGATCGTGATGTCGGCGTCGTCGGCCAGGACCATCTCGTACAGCCTGAACTCGTCGGTCGAAACCGCATAGGCGAGCGGCTCTTTCTCGTACTGTGGCCGCTCGTCGTCCGAGCGCCCGTGGGGCAGATAGTCGAGGACGACCGCCGTGGGGGCGCTCTCAGCATCGTCGTCGCGGTGACCGGAACTCATGTTGGGGTGCTACGATGAGAACGTACTTAAAAGGCGGCGGGTCGCACTACACGTACTTCGCAACGACGTTGAGCACGTCGTCGAGTTCCTCGCCCGACAGCGAGTAGCGCTCCTGGGCGAAGACGGCACGCAGCTCGTCCCGGTCCTGTGGCAGGAGGTTGGCGATCTTGTAGGCGGTTGCCTCGTCGATCTTCTCCAGATCCTGCAGTTCTTCGACGAACGCTTCGGACTCCTCGATGTCGAGTGTCGTGAAGCGGTTGACGTGCTCGACGGCCCGCGTGAGTTCGTAGCGCATCTCTCGATCCTCGTCGAGTGCACGCTCGCGCTCGATGTCTTCGAGGTGTTCCTTCGCCTCCGCGAGGGTCAGGTACTCCTCGTCGACGATCTCTTTGAAGATCGTCATCGCTTACTCCTGTCGCCGGAGGTGGGCGGGCTTGACGATCAGCGTCTTCTCGACGCCGCCGTCCGTGATCTGGACCTGGTAAGCCTTGCCCTGGCTACCGACGACGGTGCCGGTATGGCCGTTGAAGCGCGGGTGGAAGCGACCCTCGTTGACGCTGGGGTCGATCGCGAGATGGACGGTGTCGCCGTCGTCGAACTGCTGGACGGCGCGCTGGGGCGGCGAGGTCCCCCGGTCGCGGGGGTCGTTCTTGAGCTTGTTTCGTGTTCCCTTGAGTGGACCGTTCGAACTGGGCATTCTTGGCGTTCGGTAGTCCGGTCGGCCATATAAAACGTGCGTTCCACGCCCGCCGTGGCCGGCAGTGGTTCCGCGAACGAACCGCGGTGAGACGACTCTGCGAAGAATCAGACGCGGCCGACGTTCTCGACGGAGACGCTCTCGACGCCTTCGACCTCGCCGAAGGCCTCTTCGACGGCTTCGGTGCCGCCGGACTCGTCGGGGACGATCACGGTCGGGAGCAGCGCGACGAGGCCGAAGGCCACGTCGTCACGCTCGAAGCCGTTGATCTTCGCGCCCTCGGGGAGGGCTGCTTCGAGACGATCCTGGAGGGCGTCCAGGTCGACGTCCGGGCTCTGCGGCATGACTTTGATCTTGGCAGCGACTTTTCCCATGGTTATGGTCCGGTGAACCCGCAGTCGGGGCACTTGTAGAGGTTGCTCTGCTTGCGGCACTTCGCACAGCGGTAGATCTGGTGCCCGCAATCGGGGCACTTGAACGCAGCGGCATTTGTCCCGGAGATGTTGATCCCACAGGAGATGCACTTTTGCCGCCGCTTCTGTTGGCTCTCGCTCATCCGTACACGTCCTTTCACATCGCGGCTTTTAACGGTTGCCAAAGCGGATTGTCGGCGTCAGATCCCGAGGAACTGCGTGACCATCCACTTCGTGAAGATCGCAGTCAGCGCGCCCAGCCACGTGAGGATGACGAAGTGCATGTAGGAGTTCATCTTGTGGCCGCCGTCGAGTGTGCGGATCATCAGCGCCGATAGCAACGCGTTGAAGACGACGATGATGATCAGCAGGAACTCGATGAACGGAATGTTGTAGACGCTGGTGTTGATCAGCGAAGCGGCGTCGAACTCGCTGGTGCCGGCCAGATTGAGACTCAACTCGGTCAGGAGGTTGACGACCTGCAGCCCGATGAAAAAGGCGAACGTCGAGGCGGCAGTGATACCATAGAGGAGGCCGATCAGGGTCGTCGTCTCCTGTTTGCGTTGCTGGCGCAACTGCAGAACCTGGTTCATGTTCTCGGCGATGAGTTCCCCCAGCATCTTCGGATCACCACCCATCCCGCGGCCCACGAGGTACATCTCAGAGAACGTCTGGATGAGGTAGGAGCGACATTCGGCAGTGAAATGTCGCCACGCGCTGGCTGGTTCGATCCGCATGTTCAACCGTTTGTAGAGGTTGTCGATTTCGGGGGTCAGGGGACCGAAGTCTTTCTCCCGAAGCGTCTTCAGGACCGTCGAGGTCGTCGACTGTTTCGCACCTTCGGTCGCCCCGAGCCCCCGGATGAAACTGGGAAACTCCTCGTCACGGCCCTGAATCCGCTGTTCTTCGGCCCGGATCACCATCCCCGGGATGAGCAATGGCGTGATCGGAACAGCTGCGTACATCGGCAGCGGTGGTGGCGACCAGAACGGGAGTATCATGTCGAGCGTGATCGGACTGATCCCCATCCGGCCGCCGAATGTGATAAACGCCAGCAGGACCGACAGTCCGATCCCGATCGCGAACATCTTGTTGAGTCGGCCGTCGACCGGTGAGGGATACTCCTCGGGGTGGAACCAGATCGGGTCGTGCGGTGCGATCGACCGGATGGCGATGTAGAAGCCGGTCTGCACGAAAATAAAGAGGAGAATGACAGCGCTGACGGTCATCGTGGGATCCGTCCCCGTCAGCACCGGGAGCACGACCGCGAACACCAGCGCGAACGTCATCGAGAGGATCATCGACAGGTAGAGGTCCTTCATGACGTTCAGATTCCCGAGCGTCCCCTCGTAGACCGTCGTGTAGTTCTC